>SDBT01000327.1_pt1 | contig 73196 bp, 71 predicted proteins | sample 2277101 | NCBI WGS metagenome assembly SDBT01 (sample SAMN10404973, study PRJNA504765) | marine sediment metagenome | isolation source: marine sediment core GS10_PC15, 103 cmbsf | place: Arctic Ocean: Southern Knipovich Ridge | collected 2010
GCTATAAGCTGGTTATTTTGAATTCTTTCAAACTGGAAACGTATAGATCGGTCTGATCTAGGTTCTTATGATACGCTTTTTGCATTGTTTACATTTAAGTACATAATGTAATCTCTACCCCCAAAATACTGCACGGTGTCCCTAATCGTTTTTTTAATATTCATCATCCACAGCCATAATTCGCTTACTTCCATGAAAGTAATTATAGTTAATATTATCCATCACTATTCTTCTCTTCTTTCAACTTGAGGAAGAGTCCTTCTCTGCAGTGGAATCCAGAAAATAATATAAACTACTTTTTTGTTACTTTTGGATGGAGTGTATTAGACGAAAACCGTTAACTCTTTTTGTACTGCATATATTTAAATACGTTTGAGTAAACAAATAAAAATGTTGAATTGAAGATATTTATGTTAAGAAATAACATGAAACATCACCACCATATCAATTTTATCACGTTTTTTCGTTTGTAAATAGAAGTTTAAACATATAGTAGTTTTTGCGGAGATTTAAATGGCTCAGGAAAATATTGAAAAAGATATTTTAATCAAGATGTATAAGCTGATGGTGACTTCGCGGTTCTGGGATAATAATATTGATGACATGCATGCAAAGAAACAAATGATTGGAATGTCACCCCATTCTGGCCAAGGTCAAGAGGCAATAGGCGTTGGCGGATGCTTAGCCCTTAAAGAAGATGATTATATGGTTCCTTCTCACCGTGGATGCGCTCATGCCATCACAAAGGGCTTATCATTAAGGAAATTAACTGCTGAATATCTTGGTAAAGCTACTGGTATTTCTAAAGGAAAAGGTGGCGCACATATTTGTGATCCTACACATAACATTCTAGGTGTTAGCGGTATTATTGGAGGAGCACTTCTTATAGCCACAGGTGTAGGATGGTCAATAAAAATAAGGAAAACTAAACAGGTTGTAATGGATTTCTTTGGAGATGGTATGGCTGGTCAAGCTAGCTTTTATCCAGCTCTGAATCTCTCAGCAGCATGGAAACTTCCAATCATATGGATGTGCGAAAATAACAGAGTTCAACAATTTACGCATTTTGAAGATGTAATGGGGATGAAAAACATTGCAGAAATGGGTAAACCCTTTGGAATGCCAAGTATAATAGTGGATGGGAACGATGTTATGGCAGTATATAATGCCGCTCAAAACGCGGTTAATAGAGCAAGAAAGGGAGAAGGTCCGTCAATTATTGAGTGTAAAACGTATAGATGGAGACCTCACTATGAAGGTGCCCCGGAGACAAGAACAATAAAAGAACTTTTGGAAATGAAGAAGAAATGTCCTATCAAAAAATTAAGAGCTTACATCATACAAAATAAAGTCATAACAGAGAAAGAAGCTATTAAAATAGATGAAAACATAATGTTGGAAATTAAAGACGCTGCAAAATTTGCATTGGAAAGTCCATGGCCAAAGCCCGAAGAGTTATTCGAGGATGTTTATGTATAAATGGATGGTGCATCCATATGTCTGAAAAAATAATAAATGTGGGTGAGGCGATTCACGATGCCTTAGTTGAGGAGATGAGAAGAGACCCAAGTGTTGTTATTTTAGGTGAGAGTATTCAACGTGCTGCCTCGTTTGGTATTACAAGAGGATTATTAACAGAATTTGGATATAATAGAGTCTGGGATACCCCAATTGCGGAAAATGCTATTGCAGGATTAGCCTTAGGTGCAGCTTTGACAGGGTTAAGACCCGTTCCAATTATTATGATGGGTGATTTTCTTCCCTACGCTATGGAGATAATATGTAACGAGATAGCTAAATACAGGTATATGTTTGGAGGAAACTTCAAAGTACCTATAACTATTAGAGTAGGAGCTCAAGGGGCTGGAGCAGGTCTCGCTGCTCAACATTCCCAATGTCTTGAAGCATGGTTTATCCACGTTCCAGGATTAAAAATAGTATATGCATCAACTCCGTATGATGCTAAGGGTCTCTTAAAAGCGTCAATCAGAGATGATAACCCAGTATTATTCTTTGAACATAAATTGCTTGGATCGATAACAGGAACTGTACCTACAGAGGACTATACGGTTCCAATTGGTGTTGCTGATGTGAAGAGAAAAGGTGAAGATTTGACAATAGTTGCTTGGGCTTTTATGATGCATAAGGCACTTAATGCAGCTAGAGAGCTTGAAAAGGAAGGGATAAGTGTAGAAGTGGTTGATCCACGAAGCCTTTATCCAATGGATAAAGAAACAATTTTACAATCTGTTAAAAAAACGGGTAGGCTTATTATTGCAGAAGAAGCTCCGAAAACAGGGAGTATAGGGGCTGAAATATCGGCTATGGTTAATGAAGAAGGTTTTGATTATTTAGATGCTCCGATTATGCGAGTTGCAGCGCCACATACACCAATTCCATATTCAGCTGCTTTAGAAAAACTTTGGATACCAAATGTAGAGGATATCATTAATATGGCTAAAAAAATCGTTACTTGATACGGATAAATATTGTCAATGAAGATCATTTTTCGAGATATAGTTAATAAATTGTAGTGATTTGACGATGATAACTAAAGTTGTTATGCCAATGCTTGGTTGGACTATGAAGGAAGGAACCATAGTAACATGGCTTAAAAAGGAAGGGGAAAGGGTAGAGAAAGGAGAATCTTTACTCGAAGTAGAAACTGGGAAAGTATTAAAAGATATCGAGTCTCCAGGAACTGGAATTTTGAGGATAATCTTGATACCTGAAGAATCCACAGTACCTGTAACAGAAATTCTCGCTATAATAGCTGAACCTCAGGAAGACATACCTGATCTTCAAAATATGATTGAAAAAGCGAAGGTGCTTCTAGAATCACCAGAAGCTGCATCTATCGAAAAAAGTGAGGATCGGTTAATTAAGAAGCATACAATTAAAATAAAAATTTCTCCAGCTGCAAAGAAAATTGCTGAAAAAAATAATATTGATTTTAATCGAATTACTGGTACAGGACCAAATGGTAGGATAGTAAGAAAAGATGTTTTTGAATTTATTGAAATGACAAAATATATGCCCAGGGTTAAGGAAGTCATACCATTAACTGGAATTAGGAAAATGACGGCTGATCGTTTATCATTCAGTTATCGAACAGCAGTACATGTAACAATAACTATGGCTATGAATATGTTAGAAATGGTGAAGCTGCGTCATAAACTTCTTCCTGAAATCGAAAAGAAGGTACAAAGTCGGGTTACTTATACAGATATGCTAGTAAAAGTTTTAGCTCAAACTTTGGAAGAATACCCTATTTTAAATTCGACGCTTGAAGATGAGGAAATTAAGATTCTGGAGAACATAAATATAGGTATAGCGGTTGATACTGGGATTGGATTAGTTGTCCCAGTTGTTCGTGATGCAAATAAAAAGTCACTAACTGAAATAGCATTATTAACGAGGAAACTCATAGAAAAAGCAAGGTCGGGTAATCTTGCTTTAAATGAAGCCACAGGTGGCTCTTTTACTATTACAAACTTAGGTATGTTCGGTGTTGACCAAGGGACTCCTATAATCAATCCACCTGAAATCGCAATTTTGGGAGTGGGAAGAATCGCTGAGAAACCGGTAGTTATTGATGGAAGAGTTGAAATTAGGCCCATGATGAACATCACTTTATCTTTCGATCATAGAGTTATCGATGGAGCGTTAGCAGCACGATTCTTACAAAATATGAAACAAAAAATAGAGAACCCTTATGAAGTTTTCAAGATCAATTAATATTACAGAAGTCCCTAGATTTTCTATAAGATGACAAGTTATAGAGTTTAAGTTTTAGAGTTTTCATATGTTTCCAATTTTTCCGTTTCACATTTAAAATAATGATTAAAATATTCGGGTAAATTATTGGTTAAATAAACGGATTATGATATAAATGGAAAAGTTCTATCGTTCAGTATTGTTTTTTTAAAATTATCAAAAGTCTTGTACTAGGTCAAGTATATTGTTCGCTCATATATGGCAATATATGATTACCCCAAAATTTGTATTGAGCCTCTCTGTATTTCTCTGAGACAAAAGCTACTATTACAAAATAATTAACGCCTGATTTAATCCATTTTTCGAGTTTTTCTATACAGCTTGCGGGTGAACCCCAAATATATCGTTGTTCAATCATTTCGAAAGAAATATGCACTTGAGCATATTTAATAATTTGCGTTATAAAATGGTGAACTTTAGAATAACTACCATAAAATATTGATTTTTGCGTTTTTTCATCTCCCTACATTTTTAATATTCACGATTTCCATTGTTTAACCACTTATTTAAATGGTTGAGGTATAAACAGGATTAACTATCAGCTTTCACCTGTCTTCATTTTTTTTATCTTATTTCCAATTCATAGCTTTTTTCAAATATGGTTTACCATCTTACAATAAATCAAATAAACCGGTCTGAATAAAAACGATTTACTACATTATCTTCGTAACTTTAGGTACCAAATTAGTACACACAACGTCAACACTAGTATTCCCACGAAAATGATGAAAACTACCTCAATTTTGAATCCTGTGAGTGCTCCAGGATATGAAGTTGAATCCCCTGGGAAGGTACCCTCTCTCAATTCCTCATCGTTAGTAAACCTGTCTCCATCCGAGTCCAATGATGATATGGCAGATATATTGTTCCCAAACTTTAAGTAGTCTTGCCCAAACACGTTCAACGGTCCCCCTGAAGCTTGCTGATGGCAAACGTTGCAATAATTCTTTAAATTAGATGGCATATCTTTTGCATATTTTGGCCTAGCACTTACACTTACCGTAAAAAAAGATGATGTGATTGATAATATCAACAGAAATGCCAATAAATTTAGCTTACTTCTAGTCATGACTTGTCACTTACTTTATGATTTTTCGAAAATTTTTTTTATTATTCGAATAGATTACATCTTATCCGAAGAACCATGGTAATATGGAAACATTTTATTTGTATTCTTTTCTGAAGCGACTCATTATCTCTTGTTATTTCAAGTATACTCAAAACCATTAGACCCTATCTTCTTATAGCCTTTGGATCCAATCAAGAATATGGTGAAGTACGTAAACGCTCCTAAAATTAATACTGAGTTAAAACCAAAAATCATCGCCAATGCAACAGAAAAGACCGATCCTAATAAGGAGAAAACACCATTAAGACACCACATCCATGGGATATGATCTTCAGAAGCCTGCTTCATAATAGACATTCCAGAAGAAAACGGGATGCCCAATAAAAATCCTAATGGAAAAATCAAGACTAACGTAACAATGCCTCGAACCATTAACTCCGCACCCAGTAGAAGATTCAACGCAGTAGGCATTAATAGAACATACATAATTATTGCAACTCCGATGAAGAGCGAGATCTTCAACGCTCTACCCAGTTGATCCCTAACCACCCTTTTACTGCAGAGACCTCCAATGCCACTACTGATAAGCAGAGAGAATAGGATGATCGCCATTGCAAGGGTTGGATGACCCAAGAACAATATGAGTTTCTGCATCAACGAAACCTCAATCAACATGAAACCAACCCCCAACAGCGAAAAGTAGACCGGAAAGAACTTTATCAAAGATACCCGTCTCTCTTTCTGTCCTCGAAAAGAACGGCGGTAAAATATAAAAGTTAACAAACAGAATAGAGAAGTCCCGAGCAACAGTGACAATAACGTTGACGGTATCCCAGTTTCAAGTTTATAGAAGAAGGGTTTATCGTCAGACATTGGCTCTACATCAATATTATGATACAAACGAAAATGCGAAACTGTCGAATCTAAAGATATTTCGTTTGTGATCTGAACTAACATGGGATCTAAATATTCCGGATTAGTATATGGAAAATAAATTGGAATGAAATCTAACATAATAGTCATCAATTTCATATCTTCAAGTTCCTGTTGATCGAATGCTGATTTCTTTAGAATGAATACTGGCCTTTGTGAGGAACTCATTTCTGTAATGACAATATGACTCATGCTAGCCTCCATGCTTTCTTCTATATCACCAAGGACTTTAAGTGCGATTGTAGTCAATCTGTAGATCTCAGGACGGTGATGTGCAACTATCACTAAACGCCCTTGATCTGTAAGATGGTCGAGATAGTCCCTAAAGGCGTCTGTCGTAAAAAGATAATTCTCTGCAAGGGCGTATCCGCTGATGCCTTGAGAAGTTTTAGATATGGGTATGTTGAGCATAATGACATCGTACTTCAAGTTAGACCGTTGAAGGAAGCTCCTTCCTTCATCAACGAATACAGAGACGTTATCATATTTTGTGTATATTCCACCGTTAAACTCTGAGTATTCACGTACAATCTCTACAGTCTCAGGATTCACCTCAACCGCAAATATCTGCTCCGCACCACCCATCAAAGCATTGAGTACATCCATTCCACCCCCTGATCCAATCACGAGAACCTTATCCTTTTCTCCAAAGTAGAAAGGAAAATAAGCACTTGAAAATTTCAAATCGCTAACGGTGGTGTTCTGACTGTCAAAATCACCATCGAAATAGTACATCCTCGTCATCGCACTCCCATCAATAAAAATATCCTTCACAGAAGGATCCACATCATACTCAACTACGTCTGTCCGACCGAAACTACTCCACTCCGAACGAATGACACTCGCACCCCAATCAACGGTATCAAGAGCTAAATGTATCTCCTTTTCATCTCCCCTAACATGAATCTCAAGGCTATTCCTACTATTTTGTACAAAGACCGCAGACGATACGAGTAAGACAAAGAGAGTGATTAGAACAGTACTCTTACGCTTAGATGATAAAGCGAATAATATAGAACCTACTGACGAAATGATACCTAAGAAAAATACTGTGTTGATGACGTTTAAGCCATCGAAAAGCAATATGGCGGCAAGAGCACCAATGGCTGCTCCTGAGAGGTCAAAGAAATAGATGAGATTACTATTAAGAGAAAAAGTCTTGAAGACTGCTGCAAACATGAATCCTGCTATGAAAAAAGGGATGAACATGAGACTGGAATAAATGTATAAATTAATTGTATGAAGGTTCAGTACTGACATGGTGACACTTGTAATCGAGAGTGAAAAGATGACTGACGCCTCAGCAAGGACTCGAGTGATCCCTCTTTGAGTGATCTTCGGTTCAAGTTTGTGGGTTAGGAATCCTCCTAAACCCATTCCTAAAATGGCTATTGACACGGCAACAAATGCGTAGTGATACTCAAATAATGCAGAAGCAATCCTCATGATTGATATTTCAAGGACTAGGATGGAAAAAGAAATCAGTGAGATTCCTAAGAGTAAAACTGCGAATTCCCATCCACGTTTTGAGGTATGTTTTTGCATTTTGACTTCTCCAGTTAAAACTTTCGATGACTGTTAACATAATTTATGATCATATGATTTAATGATGTGGAGTATGAGAGGATGTCATATGCCTTCTGAGCCAGCACTTCTAGCTTGTCTCTTTTAATCCTCGTTTTTTTGGATAATTCATTTATGTTACCCTCAGTCAGTTGTCGGAGCAAGACTATTCCTTTGTCTCCAAGCTTCTCCTCAGTCTTTCTGTCAAGGTTTTTAATGAGCGTTATTGGATGGAATTTTTTCTCTTCGATTATCAGATCCAAGCCATGCTCCAGGGGTACGTTCCAACATATGTGGTCTATACCCCTACATTTCGCGTACCGTCTTGCGTGATTTGATAATTTTGTGTTACAAACAATCATGGTTTTGGTGCAATTTATTGAGTTTAAGCCAAGATCGTACCCCTCTGTTATGTCTTCGAAGGTTGCGCGTATTATTCTGCAAACATCGAGACCTGTTGAAGTGTGATATTTGTAGTGGTGTTTGATCTCAACTAAGACTGTTTCATTATCCTTCCGGGCGACTGCGTCGATTTCATGTTCAACACACCTTCCCCTCACTATTTGATTAGGTGTCACCGCATATCCGAGTTCTCCTAGTAACATTTGAACAAAATGTTCCCAATCTGGTACAGGTCTGAGCAGACTGATCGCCCTTCTTAGGTCAATCCGATGCTTAAATGTTGAACGTTCCAGTTGCAGATACTCAAAGACCATCTTAAGGACTCTATGCGTAGGTATGCCATTGTATATCTTTTTTTCAACTTTATCTGCAACCGCCTCTGCAACCTCCTCACTCACATTCATCCTCAAACATGTGTTAACAATTTTATACCTCTGGAAAGACTGTCTTTTCCCGTCTGCCTTCGTAACCCATATCTTAGACATCCAGTTTTCCCCTTCACATTGACAGTGCTCTTTCTTTTCTATGCACTATTCGACTTTTTAATAAGCCTAAACCAAGAAAGGGAATGAACATGGACGTTCTTTTGCGATACTCTCTATACTTATCTCCAAATTCATTTTCCATTTCTTGCTCCTCCTTCAAAGCAAGCCTATAATATTGAAAAAGTAGGATAGGCCACATGATGAGAAGTGGGATCGTAGCCCAATGAACAAGTAAACCTAGCGTGATCATTATGATGCCTGCGTACTGAGGATGCCGAATGTACCTGTAGACACCTTCCGTGACCAGTATCCCTTTTCCCGTATCTTTACTCCAATAATGTTCATGAACATTTCTCCATCCTTGAATCACGAGGTAACCACCAATCAGGTTTAACGCAAATCCTAGATACATTCCCCAATATCCTATATATTGTTGCAAAGTATGCCCCCAAAGTATCCCTACAGGTAATGTAGTACCGAAAATCCAGGAAACTATGTACATGCTCAAGGGTATCCCGAACATCTCCAAGGCTAGAGCTACAATAAAAGCTACATAAACGCTTGCGGGTCGTTTCTGACTTTTTCTATGTAACGGGATAAAAACTATAAAAAGACTGAATAGAACAACCCAGATAATAACCGCATCCCATTGACCAAAATGTTGCGATATTACACTCATGATTTCTCATCTCTACTTTTAACTTTTAATCTTTCTTTCATTTTTTAGATCTTCAGTTATGATATTCATTCTGATGGTTACGTCGATTCATAATCATCATCATGAACATCATGATGGGACACATGAGAACAAAAAGGTAGTTTAGGTATGTGCTTTCCACATTCATCAAAGAGAGAAGTATGATTGCTGCGATGGGGATCAAGCAGCAGATGAGCATCATGGTTATGTGTGATATACCTTTTCTTGTTGAAGTATGATCATGTTCCATTGAATCACCTCGTAGAATCCTAACAGTCTTTTTATGTCTCTTGTATGTGAATCTGTGCAGTTGGTAGGTATGTAATCTCTTCCACTGATTTGCTGTAGAAAATGGAGGTCTCTTCACCCTCTTGTACTACAGCTATGTCTTCTATGATATTCTCAACTGTTACAATTTTCTCTCCGATTTTTACTGGATTGAATGTTTCGACGTATTTTTTCATGCATTCTTCACAACAAAAGCAAAGCTCGACATCCTCCTCAGTAACATAAATGAACTGTGGTTCGGAATTGTCGATAAACATTCCACAGAGTTTACAGTACTTCTTGGCTGAAGCATCGCTTCTTACAGGTTTCGAACACAACGGACATAATTTCTCTTTCATATGTAATTTCACTCTTCTAATTTACATTCTTAGATTGTATTCCTCAAAAAAAAGGAGGGATAGGGGGTTTTACATGTTCATGTATTTTTGTGGGTTCGCCTCGAAAGCTTTCTTGCATCCCGGTGCGCAGAAGTAGAAGGTTTTTCCCATGTGTGTTGTCTTGTATTTTGCGGTCTTTTCATCTACTTCCATTCCACAAATTGGATCTTTTGCCATTATTTCACCTCCTTTTTATTGATAGTCTGGTTGAATCTTCGCCCTTCTCAGTAGGTTCGCGTTGGTTACTACAGTTATTGAACTTATTGCCATAGCAATCTCAGCTATTACAGGATGTGCTAGACCCAACATCGCAAAGGGGATCATCACAATATTGTAGAAGAATGCCCAGAAGAGGTTCTGCTTGATCTTTTTGAAGGTTGCCCTGGACAATTTGACGGCTTTAACCACGCTAGAGAGCCGCCCCCTAACCAATACTACATCCCCAGCTTCAATAGCGATGTCCGTTCCAGTCCCTATAGCGATTCCAACGTTTGCTTGAGTCAGAGCGGGTGCATCGTTTATACCGTCACCAACCATAGCGACCAATCCAACTTGTTCTTGTAATCTTTGAATCTCAGCAACCTTCTGATCCGGAAGAACTTCAGCTAGGACTCTTGAAATCCCTACCATTTTCGCAATCGCTTCACCTGTCCGCTTATTATCTCCCGTAAGCATCACGGTTTCAAGACCAAGCCTCTCCAGCTCAGCTATCGCCGCTATTGAATCATCTTTAAGGGTGTCCGCTTCAGCGATGACCCCGACGATCTTCCCATTTTTAGCGACCAGCATAGCGGTCTTGGCCTCGTCTTCCAACCTCACCAATTCAGATTCCAAACTACTGTAGTCGATTTCTTCATCGTCCATCAGTTTCCTGTTGCCTATAAGAATCAAGCTGGGTCCTTCTATCTCAGCTTTAACTCCTTTTCCAGTAACAGCTTCGAAATTCTTTACTTCAAACAGTTCCACTTGGTCTTCTTCTGCCTTCCTAATTATAGCTTCAGCTAGAGGATGTTCAGAGCCATGCTCGATACTTGCAGCCCACACCAGTACATCTCTCACTTCGTATCCTTCAGCGGGTACGATGTCAGTGACCTCAGGCTTCCCCTTAGTTATGGTACCGGTCTTATCGAAGACGATGGTGTGCACATCTTTAAGTGTCTGTATCGCAGCTCCTCTCCGGATCAATACACCATTTTCTGCGCCCATTCCTGTGCCTACCATGAGGACTGTTGGGGTTGCAAGTCCGAGTGCACAGGGACACGCAATGACCAATGTTGATACTGTTGCTACGATGGCAAGAGAAAGGACGCCTATGTTTGGATCTACCCATGGGATGAACTGGCTTGCCCATACGCTTACGTTACCGAGGCTTCCTGGGAATACCATCCACATGATAAAAGTCAGGGATGCTATTACCAGAACGACTGGTACGAAGTAACTTGTGACGCGATCAGCGAACTCTTGAATAGGTACCTTTGATCCTTGAGCTTCCTCAACCATCTTTATGACCTGGGAGAGAAAGGTATCTTTCCCTATCTTTGTGGCTTTAACTTTAAGTAATCCTCTCTGGTTGATAGTTGCACCTATCACTTCGTCTCCGGGTTGTTTTTGCACTGGCATGGATTCACCGGTTGCCATGGACTCATCGACCCCGCTTGCTCCGTCAATTACCACTCCGTCTGTGGGTATCTTCTCTCCTGGTCTTATGACCATTACATCTCCTACTTGAACCTCTGCAAGTGGGATCTCAACCTCTTTTCCTTCTCTTATGACTTTAGCTGTCTTTGCTTCCAACTCGAGTAGCTTTCTGATGGCTTGAGAGGCTCTTCCCTTTGCTTTTGCTTCGATGTATCGGCCGGTGAGGTGGAATGACATGATCATTGCACCTACACCCGCATAGTTCTGTATGGGCATGAAAAAGGTTGGTGGACCGGTGAGGAAAGAGGATAGAGTCCCCAGCATTATGAGGACATCCATATTGGCGCTTCTATGTCTTAAGGCCTTGATTGCTGAGAAGTAGGTGTTTCGTCCAGGTCCAAGAAGGATTGGTGCAGCAAGCAGAATCATCCCAAGGTCGAAGATGGTTCGACTGGGCCAGGCGATACCGAAAACCATTTCTGGGATCATCCAAGCTATGATTGGAATCGTCAGTGCCCATGAGATGAGGACTCTCCGCCTAACTGTATTGTACTCTTTTAGTTCTCTAGCTTCTTCCTCCTCAAAAGTTGCCCGTTGGTCTTCTTTACCGAGAACTTGATAACCTGTGTCTTCTACTGCTTTCTTAATTTCCTCGTACCCAATTTGAGCCGAGTTATATGTGACCATTGCTTTCTCAGTTGCTAGGTTAACGTTGGCTTCTTTGACTCCTTCAGTCTTTTTTAGGGCTTTTTCTATTGTCTGGGCACAAGACGCACATGTCATCCCGCCAATTCGTAGTATAATCTTTTGAGTTCCTTTGGCTACATTGTATCCTGTACCTTCAATGACCTTGGTTAGTCCTTTTTCACTCGTCACTTTCTCATTGTATGTGATGTATGCTGTTTCATTCGCGAAGTTAACTGTAGCTTCACTAACGCCTTCAGCTTTTGATAATGCTTTTTCTATTGTTTGGGCGCAGCTGGTACATGTCATTCCTGCTAATTTGAGGTTAACTTTTTTTTGCTCAGCGTCTGGATGTTTTTTCTCTTTCTGTTGCGTTTTCATCACTCAACAATCCAAGTCTATACCGATTAAATCATATGTTTTCTTTCCCAAATATGTACATAGCAGATATATCTAGAAAAGATATAAATATATGTCTGTATTAGACATATATAAATATTTTTCCAGTAATCTACATATGTGATAGAAATGAGTGAAGTGGAAGAGTATATTTCAGATTTTTCTCGATTCTTCATCCTCACAATGCTCTATGAGGGGCCCTGCCACGGTTACAAAATCCTCAACGCGTTTGAAAAGAGAATGAAGAAGAAGATCAGCCCCAGCTTGGTCTATCCATTCCTTCAGAAGCTTGAACGTCGAGGACTCATTAACCACACCTCCAAGATGAATGGTGAGAGGGAGAGAAAGATATACAAACTGACAGATGCGGGCAGGGTGCTCTGTGAGCGAATCTTTCGCCGTTTCTCGAAACTCGTGTCCGTGGCCATTGAACCCAGTTTGGAGATCTGTGCCCACTGCGGATGTAAGGTATACGAAGGCGGATACTCTGAGGAGATAGAAGGAAAAATGACCATGTTCTGTTGTGTGCACTGTGCAAACAGTTACAAACAAGAGAAAAATTCCAACAATTAGAGAAGATGTATATGACTGTTAAAGAGCCCAAATTTCCAAAAACTTTTTTACTGGTTCTTGCTGCAGGGCTACTAGCTGTTTCTATCATAGTTTTCATTTCATTTTCCCAAATTCTTGATCCAACTATGTCTGTGAGCGATATTGAACAAGCTGAAAGTATTGTAGAAAAATATTTAGCTGAACTTGATGATGATTTTGAGATTGAAGAGACCATGGAGTTCTCCAACCACTTCTACATTATCGTTCAAGAGGAGAGTTCGGGAGTAAACGCATTCGAGCTTTTAGTAGATCCTTATACTGGAAGTGTATCGGATGAACCGGGACCAAATATGATGTGGAACCAGAAGTATGGACACATGGGAATGGTCATTAATCCTAATGCATCAATGCCGATAGATAGCAAGACAGCTTCCACATATGCTCAGGAGTGGTTGGATAGAAATTATACAGACGCTGGTGTAGAGGAGATAAAAGCTTTCTATGGATACTACACTATGGATGTGTCAAAGAATGATAAAGTTTTTGGAATGCTGAGCGTGAATGGTTTTACTGGAGAAGTGTGGTATCATAGTTGGCATGGTGACTTTTTAAGAATGGAAGAGCATAAATGAAAGAGGTGAAAGACTTGGGTTTAAATGAGAGACCTCAAATTGCGTTCATCCTATCCTTAATTGGTGGAATATTGATACTTTTAGGGGGTGGAGTATCTTCCATTTGGTTCATGTTTGGAGGGTTCAGTATGGGTGGGATGATGGGTGGATTTGGTGGAATGATGGGGGGTTTCCAAGGAATGATGGGGGGTTTCCAAGGAATGATGGGGGGTTTCCAAGGAATGATGGGGGGTTTCCAAGGAATGATGGGAAGTCTTGGAATTCCTTTTGGTTTCATGTCTGGCTTTTTCCTCATAGGGTTGGTATCCGGGGTTATAATCACCATAGGTTCAGTAATGCTTAACGCACGTCCATCGGAGCATAACGCTTGGGGAATGATAATACTTGTCTTTTCAATTATCAGTCTCCTTGGCATGGGTGGGTTCTTGGTGGGTGCAATTTTGGGGATAGTCGGTGGTGCTTTAGCACTGAGTTGGAAACCAACATAGGTACAATGCTACGAGCGCGTTCATTTTAAACATTAATGTAGCTTATTTATTTGAATGACAGTCCAGATTTTGGTAGCCCGGAGGAGATTCGAACTCCTTTGTTTATATTGTGTTCTAAACTTAACATTATTTCAGAAAAATAATGGGAGTGGAGTTTACGGGTGATGTCACCAGCGAAGGAAGTATTTCAGCGTATGTGTCCTCTATTTTCACAAATGTTTCCCTATCTGGAACCTTAACAATGAAGTTGTTGCCTTCCTTTCCTACGACTTCTAAGTTATTTTCGTTTTCTGTCAAATAACTGAATCTAATTCTTTTCTCTGGGAAATCTGGAGAATTGCGTTTAAGATATTCACTTACCCCTCTTCTCTTCAACAGCATATCTGAACTCAAAGCAATGATGAACTAAATCAGCCCACTCCTTCCTAAGCATCTGAATCGGACAGGTTTTCAATTAAATGTGTGCCATATTCCTAAGTTACGGTGGACATTAACTAGTTAACGCAGTGGAATACATTTGTCCACCGTTGAACATTGATTACATTCCTAAATGTTGCCACTCCCTTTTCGGGCTAAGTAGTATTAATTCGTTTAGCTGAAAAATGACCATCCAAGGTTTCTGAGTTTCCATTATTATTTCTCCATTAATGCGGGATGTGTTTCTAATAGTGCAATAATTGCATCTTCTAACATCATCGGTTTTTGGTTAATTTGATATTTCGCTATTTTTTCTCAGAGGGGTACTGGAAAATTTAGATGCATAGTTACGAATTTAACCTCAACATCAACAAGTACGGGAAGAGACGTAAGTAGTGCATTTGGCTCTGTCTTATTTTTATTCTCGGGTTTCTTAGCCCGCCCAAAACTTCTTTCTCTTTCAGGATCATGCACAGTACAATAATAGTTATTTGGTAAACGCCTTTGTTTACATCGTGTTCTTTTCGCTGTTAGTCCAATGCAGCGTTCCTCATCAGAGAGAACGATTTTCTTTCCCTCTTTTTTTACCCGTTCTGCATTTTCTTTAGCCAATTCCGTAAGTATATTCTCTCGCTGTCTGAGATAAATTTGGATAAAAAATATTTTAAATAAGGGAAAGCTAAACAGGGAGAGATTCACTAATAGTTAAATAAAAAGCATATAAATAGTCTGCAGGGATAAACTACCCGCGTATTATCATTCTTTTTAATGCTTGAGAAAGAGGGATACCCACGATACCTGCTACAGCCATCTGGACGAAGTTGAAGGGCAGTTCTACCATTGCTGCGGAGAGGCCATACATGTAGACTTGGACGAGAAAGTATCCAAAAACCATCTCAAGTCCACCTATCATCCATGCGAAAACGATGTTTTGAATCTTCTGTTTACCTCTCCGGAGAATCCAACCTGTGAGAAATCCTTCCGTTCCCTTAATGATTAGGGTTGGAATCACCCAGACATACCAGCCCCCGAGTAGGTCAGCGAGCGATGAGCCGATGCCTCCAGCAAAAGCGCCGACTATAGGCCCACCTGTAAGGGCTGCAACCATGACCATAGCGTCTCCTATATTGAAGAATCCATCTGTAGCGGGGATTGGTATCTGAATAAGCACAGTGGTGATACAAACGAGCGCTGCCATGACAGCTGCCAAGGCAATCAATACCGTGGAAGACGTTTCTTTCCGCATCATAGTTTATCATTATATAGACAGATTCAAATAATATATAAGATTATACCTATATATAGGCTGTTGCTGTCATGTTTCAAAAACATATTATGCGATGTATCGATTGTAATAAAACGTTGCCAATCAATGAATTTGCAACAACGTGTCCTGAATGCCACGGACGATTAACTATAGTCTACGATTTAAAAGCTATTTACGAAACTTTTAAGAAAAATGTGATTGAGCGACGGATACCTGGGGTCTGGAAATATTTTGAATTACTTCCAGTGAACACGACATCTAATATCGTTTCCCTAGGTGAGGGCGGGACATTCTTACAGAGATGTGATGGACTGGCTAAGGCTCTAGGCCTGAAAGAATTGTACCTCAAGAATGAGACAACTAATCCTACCGGCTCCTTCATCGATCGAGGGATGACAGTGCTGGTTTCTAAAACATTAGAAGCCAAGATTAAATCTCTTAGCTGCGTCCCCACCGGGAATTTAGGTGCGTCTCTTGCAGCCTACACCGCCAAAGCAGGATTAAAATGCAAGATATTATTATCTTCGGAAATCGATCTTGGCAAACTGTATCAGATGATTGCCTACAATGCTGACATTCAATTGAATGATGACCAAAGAGCGTTAACAAGTAATAAGGGAAATGATTACCTAGTTACGCCATTCAACCCGTTCCTAATTGAAGGCGAAAAAACTATTGCTTATGAGATTTGCGAGCAGCTTGATTGGAATCCACCCTCAAGAATTATCTTACCCATGGGAACAGGTGGGTTGACCTCCATGATTTGGAAGGGACTTCAAGAATTAACTCATATAGGCTTTATAGACCAAGCGTCTTCTACGATTACAGGAGTTCAAGCTGAGGGGTGCTGCCCAATCGTTGAAGCCCATAAAAATCAAAGAAAAGAGATAAAGCCTTTTCAAGAACCGAAAACCTTTGCCATCGACATAAAGGTTAGGGATCCTCCCCTAGGCAAATTGGCTTTGAAGGCAATAAGAGATTCAAAGGGTACCGCTATCGCGGTATCTGATAGAGAAATCTTAGAGGCGATACGCCTATTAGCTAAAACGGAAGGAATTTTCGCCGAGCCCTCAGCGGCGTCAACCATAGCTGGCTTAAAGAAGCTGATTAGACTAGAAAGGATAGATAAAGGCGAAACAATTGTGTGTGTGATAACGGGTGCTGGACTTAAAGATCCTTCTGTCATCGAACGGTTCGTTAAAGATCAGAGAAAGGTCAAGATGTTCGTTTATGGTGTTGAAGGGAGGAGAGTGACCAAGCTTGGAGAGACGAAACTACTAATTTTACGGATTCTCTCAAATAGAGACCTACACGGATACGGTATCTGGAAAACCTTGAAAAGTGAATATTCGTTGAAGATAACGACGCCTAGCGTGTACCAACATCTCTCAGAGTTAGAAGCCTTGAACCTTTTGAGGAAAGGTAAAGCTCAGCCGGTTATTGGAGAAAGAAAACGACGGTACTACACTCTCACAGAAAAAGGCAAAGAATCTTCAACTTGAAGCCCTAGACCCAATGAACATCTGCAGAACTTCCCTGTTATTTTCAGTTTGACTATTACACATTTCAGCAAAACGGATCTAATAATGACACATTCATATAGACATAACCATTTATGTAACAATTCTTAGACAGCATAAATATTTATTCAATACACACGGTGTAAGATATTCCACTAAAGCCCCGTTGGAAACTCCAGCCAATAGTACGGTCAAGGGGAATAATGAGCTTGACGCCTTCGTTTACGGGAAAAGTTTCCAGCGTCCACTTCACACCGTTAAATGATTACAAGTCAAAAACGGAGGAGTATTGGTTAGGCTTGTCAACGACTAGGTGGGATGACGAGTTAAGGGTTAAGCAGAATGTTTTGTTTGAGGAGAAGGATGAGTACAAAAAGGAGTGGTTGAGAAGCGACCTAAAAGCTTGGATGCTAAAAAAACCTAAGAACGTGACAGTTGATGAAAAAAAAAGAGATTTGCATAGTTAGCTTCTTAGATGCGTTGAATGAGGAGGCTTGGCGTGGAAGGTATGAGGTTGAAATGGTGGGGATGAAGGTTGCAACTCGTTACTATGAATCTAAGGAATACACTGTCCAAGACGTTTCCGCTCAGAACAGGGGTTATGACATTGAATGTAGGAGAGCAGATGCCATATTGCGCGTTGAAGTTAAGGGCTTAAAGACGATGATGAATCCTTTGATGACGTGGAACGAGTACAGGATGGCTGAGTTCTACAAGGAAAGCTTCATACTATTCATCGTAAAAATTGGGAAAGATGGATACAGCATCTATGAGATTCCAAATCCAGTTCTTAAACTTGACATTACAGAAATTATGAAACCAGACTGATCTAATCCATTAGCATCAAATAATGAGAAAACTTTTGCAGGAAATTCTAAAATACCTCTAGCTGCATCATCGCTCTCTGCAACAACAGAGTATAATAAGATGCCTCGTTCTGAAGCGGAATTTTTTCTGACTTGTTATCTGAATTTAAGAATGTTTTTTAAATCGTTTTCATAGTTTTTTCTGACTAGAGGTAACCAACCATCTGCAAGTTTCGCAGTGATATTCATTGTTCTAGGTGAATTCGCAGCTATCCAAACCGGAGAATATGGCTTCTTAATTGGTTTTGGATCAATAAAAGCCTCCTTTTAGTTTAAAGAACTCACCATCGAAATCAACTTTTTTTTAAGTCCATAGCTTCATCATTAATCTAATGGCTTCGTCAATACGTGAGACTGGTTTATCCCATGGAATTCCAAAAGGCATAATACTCATTGCTTCTCCTGAGCCTATTGCTGTAATCACTCTCCCCTTTGATATATAATCTAGGGTTGAAATGGTTCATGCTAAGATTGCGGGATGTCTCGTTTGGATGTTAGTAACTGATGTTAATAGACGTACTTTATTGGTTATCATAGCTAGAGAAGCTAGTGTAGAATAAGCTTCTAGTGCATCAAGACGTTTTAAACCCATTCCAACAATGATCAGTCATCCAGATAGAATCAAAGTTATATTTTTCACTCATCTTTGCACATTTTAATATTTCTTCCCAAGGATGAAACGGCATAGTGATTCCAAAGCGAAGCCCATTTGTTTCCAAATAAGTCATTTCTAGGAAAATATCTTTCAAGAACGTAAAGAGCATCTATTACTATTAACCGTTCACCTATAAACTTCCAAAATGTGTGATGATTTCACTTATATCACTTCTAAAAAGAGTCATATAAAAAATTGCGCAATATAGTTTTCGTAAAATGTTAATGTGACACGTACATTATAATGAAAACTTTTAGGTACAATAATTGTAAAAATGAAAAAGAGATCATCACTTAAATTTGATGAGTCTTAATGTAAAGAAGAGGTAGAAGAATTGAGCAAATTATTGAAAGCATAATCATGGGATACATATTTTATTTAGGAAATTTTTTATAGAAAAAATATAAAAATCAATAGATTGTACATCATCACAAAATTATTTTTTAAGATGATAATGTATCAAGTTTAAAGAAATATCTGGACCATTGAGGCCATTGAAGAGAATTAGAGGTATCGAAGTCTATTAATAAATTCATACCTACCCTGATTTGTTTTATGTTTATATCACGAATTATACCCGGTAGGTTGAGACCAGCATTCAATTTTACAATTCCGATAATGTATGGAGTTTTAGATTGAAATTGTTCTGTTGAAAAGTGAATCACCGTGTAACTAATTAATTCGCCTTTTCCTTCAAGTTTCACCCAGTTAAAGTTTGTAGAGAGACATTTAGTACACATTGGTCTTGGTGGTAGAAATAAGGTTTCGCATTTACAACATTTTGTTGCCATAAGTTTTCGTTCGCGTAAAAATTTATAGAAGCTTTCTATGGTGAAGGGAGAATCTTCCAACATATTGTTATCCCCTCTTAAAAATGTGTGCTGTCGCACTAGCTCCTGACCCTCCGACATTATAAGATAAACCTATTTCAGCTCCACTCACTTGCCTTTTCTCCGCTTGCCCTATCAGTTGTAAATAGATCTCATAAGCTTGAGCAGTTCCAGTCGCTCCAACAGGATGTCCCTTCGCCTTCAATCCTCCACTGGTATTGACAGGAATCTCGCCACCAAGGTTTGTAATATTCTGATCGATAAGGTTTCCACCTTCTCCTGGCTTACAAAGACCGAGATCTTCATAAGCTATAATTTCAGCAATAGTAAAACAATCGTGAACCTCTATTATATCCAAATCTTTAGGTGTAACCTGCGCCATCTTATATGCTTCACGTCCAGCAAGTCTTCCTGCTTTAAGAGTTGTAATTTCATCTCTTTCGTAAAGACCGATTGTATCACTGGCTTGACCTGTACCAATGATATGAACAGGTATATCCGTAAATGTTTTAGCTATGTTAGGATTGGTCAAAATTAGACAACTAGCTCCATCACTAATTAATGAACAGTCGTACAGTTTCAGGGGCCAAGCTATGACTTTTGATGACATTACTTTTTCCAGCGTTATTTCTTTCTGAATGTGGGCTTTCGGGTTTAAGGCTCCATTGTGATGATTTTTTACTGCAACTCGAGCCATCTGTTCTTCCGTTGTGCCATATTTATGCATATGAGCTGTAGCCATGAGAGCATATAACCCAGGAAATGTTATCCCATTCCATTGCTCAAAGGGGAAGTCAGAGGCCATAGTTAGGAATTCTGTTACGTCCATCGTGGTTCTATGGGTCATTTTTTCCACTCCACCAACCATTACAATGTTATACATACCCGACAGTATAGCTAGGATACCCATTCTAAGGGCGACACCTGATGAAGCACAAGCAGATTCAATTCTTATTGCTGGTTTTGGTAACAAACTAGCCCAGTCAGCTAAGATTGGTCCGGTATGTCCTTGATGTTCAAAGGATTCACCCATGTGACCGATAAAGAGTGCTTCAATATCTTTAACTGGATCTAAATTAGGACACTTTTCAAAAGCTTCTTTCGCTGCTTCAACGAAGATTTCGCGACTACATTTTCCTTCCAGTCGTCCAAACTTTGATAGACCAGCGGATACGATTGAAACTAAATTCTTTTGCGTCAATACAGAAACATCCAATCAGAGATTGTTAAGTAAATAGGATAACTATACAGATATTTATAGTCTCTCATATTAACAATGAAATGGTTTGGTGCTGTTTTAAAAAAAAAACTTGTCTAACAAAAATCAAATGTGCATACAAAAATTGAAAAAGATTAAAAATTGCGAGACTACCCAACTAGGAGGAGTCATATAATAAAAGATGGAAAAGAGTTAATATTTGTAAAACCCTTGCCCCATTTCTCTGCCGCTCCATCCTTTATCAATATATGTTTTAAGTAACGAACATGGTTTATACATCTCCATGTTATACTTCTTGTAAAGCTCATCTAACTTATTTAATATCCAATCTAAACCTTTTTTATCAGCGTATTCACATGGACCTAAAGGCCATCCTGTTCCCAATTTCATTCCCATATCTATACTATCCGATTCTGCTACATTGTCATGAACTAACCATGTAGCCTTTTTATATAGTTCCATCGGATACTTTTCGTTTTTATCAAGTTCTAACGCTAGTTCAGGAACGAATTCATTTTCACAAAATTCTCTAACTGTTCTTCACTTAATTTAAACTCCAAAGAATTCCCCTTAATCTAGTAGTAATGAGATATGCTATAATTATTTATGCACTAAATTCAAAAGTTTCTTCGTTCAAGATCTTTAAATGATCAGTTTTAAATAAGATTTAAGTAAACATTTATCTCAAATTAATAGGAGTCTATCATGAATAGTAGGTGTAAATAGTGAAAAATCATTCTGAAAATCCATTTGAGATTTTTAGAAAAGAATGTAAAAACATTCTAAAGGAAGCGTGGGATAATTCTCAAAAAGAACAGTTCAAAAATAACAAAAATAGTGAAACAAAAAAGATTTCTTTTTCGTTAGATATGCCACCTTCATTAAAGTTAGGTGACCTTTCATCCGCTTCATGTTTCAAACTTTCTAAACAACTAAAGATACCTTCGAATACATTAGCTCAGAATATAGTAGAAAATAGCGATTTATCAAAGACATCTATGATTAAGAATGTTAAAGTTGCTGGAGGAGGATATATCAATTTTTACGTTGACTATGAAAAACTTTCAAAACTAGCCATAGAATCAGCACTTATTCTCAACACGTCTTATGGATATGTAAAAACAGATGTCCCAAAAAAGATCATTGTTGAACATACAAGCGTAAATCCTGCGGGACCAATCCATGTTGGAACTGCAAGGAATTCAATTCTCGGAGATTCAATATCGCGTATTCTGAGAGCAAGAGGACATAAAGTGAACACACATTTCTATATTGATGATGTTGGCAAGCAAATCGCCGTACTTGTTTATGGTTATAAGATGATTGATCAACCTCAACCTAAAGGAAAAGCTGACCATTGGATAGGTCTTATCTACGCTATAACAAATTGTATTCTTGAAATTCAAAAATTGAAAAAACAACTAAAAACCAAAATTGAGGATGTAAATAAGATTCAAAATAAGTTGGATGATTGGGTTATTGCTGCTGATGATATATATGAAAGAGATAAGATTCTTTTTAATAGCATACTTGATAAAATAAAAAAGGATCCATCACCTCAAGATAGTATTGCAAAAATTATGCAGTTTTATGAGATGGAAAAACCAGAGATAAAGAGTTTAATTAGAAGAGTCGTTGAGATATGTTTGAAAGCATATAAGGAAACTTATTCTAGAGTGGGAATTCATTGGGATTCTTGGGATTGGGAAAGTAATTTTGTATGGAACGGATCGGTATCCAAAATTGTTGATAAACTAAAAGCATCACCTTACTACGATTCTACTGATGAGACAGCAGTATTAAAAATTGATAAAATTGCAGAAGCAATGAATCTTAAAAAGATTTTTAATGTCTCAAAAAAACTTGAAATTCCTTCCCTCGTCCTTATTCGTTCTGATGGAACTAGTCTTTATCCAACAAGGGACATCGCATACAGTTTATGGAAACTACAGCAAGCCGATAAAGTCATCAATGTAATAGGAGTAGAACAAACCTTGACACAGCTTCAGTTACGAGTCGCATTAAGTCTGTTAATATCTCCAAAAAAAGCGATGAATCTAATTCATTACGCATATGAACTTGTTAAAGTACCAGACTTTAAAATGTCGAAACGACGGGGTAGATATGTAGCTTTTGATGACATCCTCGACGAAGCAATTAATAGAGCGCAACTAGAGGTAAATAAAAGATCTCCGAATTTATCAGTTAAGTTAAAAAAAAGAATTGCTGAAGCTGTAGGAATTGGAGCCGTAAAATATGCTCTAACAGAAGTTGCACCGAAGAAGCAAGTGACTTTTACATGGGATAAAGTGTTAAATTTTGAGACGAATAGTGCACCATTCATACAATACGCTCACGCTAGAGCATGCAACATCCTAAAGAAGGCTGAAAATAAATCAATAAAACCTAATTACGCTCTCTTAATCGAGAATATTGAGAAAGAAATAGTGAAAAAAATCGCAATCTTCCCAGAAATATTCATAGCTACTGCTAAGAATCTTACACCACACATCATTAATGAGTATGCGAATGATCTAGCTGCAAAGTTTAACTCCTTTTATGCCAGTTGTCCCGTTCTGAACGCTGATGAATATGAACTCAAAGAAGCTAGACTGGTTATGGTTGATGCTGTGAGAATAGTACTAAGAAATGCATTAAAACTACTCGGCATAGAAGCACTTGAAAGGATGTAACAAAATGGAAAAAGAAGAAATAAATCTTAATTTCAACTCTTCTTATTGGTTTAGTTTTACCAACAAAGCATTGGCGTAGGTATGGAAAAATAGATCCAACATTTGAACATGACAGATTAGCGTTGATAATAACAACAATCGCCATGTTTTTGTTAGTGTTGATACAGAAGAATGAAAAATATTAAGTAAATCATTATTAGACAACATGAGAATAAAGAATAGCGTTAAGTAGAATCTATAAAAAAAAGAAATAATGAAGTGATAAACTATCTAGTTCGCGAGGTTAGATTTGTAACTTTTTTAGAAAATTGAACTTTATAGTAATTATAGTTTAATAAGATGTAATAATCAACTTATTTTGAATATAAATAATAATTAAAGAAGGAAATATTCATGAAACTAAAGGAATATGAAGGAAAAGCGATTTTTAAAAAATATAATATTCCTATTCCTAACGGTGTTGTAATTTCTAATTTAAATAAGCTCAAGGATAAATTAAAGAAACTTCCAATGGATTTAGTGGTAAAATCACAAATATTAGTTGCTGGAAGAAAAAAAGCTGGGGGAATAATATTTGTTGATAAAAATAATGTGGAAGAAGTTGCATCATCACTTTTATATAAAAAAATTAAAGGTATGACAGTGAAAGAATTACTGATTGAAGAGAAATTAGATATTGAAAAAGAATTTTATATTTCGTTAATTGTTGACAGATCCGATAAAAAGGTCTATTTGTTAATATCTCTAGAGGGGGGCGTTGACATTGAAGACCTCTCACGAAGTCATCCTGAAAAAATATTGAAAGTTTCACCAGATAATGAGAAGGATATTGAAGAATTTTTGAATAAATTACACAATAGCAAAAAGCTTGGAATAATTACCAAGATTTTATATAAAATAATGAAGGATTATGATGCGGAATTAGTTGAAATCAATCCTTTAGTCGAATCAAAAGGCAAACTCATTGCAGCTGATTCTAAGATAATAATTGACGACAATTCACTATTTAGACATCCAGAGTTTAAAATGAAAAGAGAATTAATCAAAATCGAAGCTGAAGCTGCAAAGCACGGTCTCAATTATGTAGAATTGGAAGGAGATATTGGTGTAATCGGAAATGGTGCAGGTTTAGTGATGGCAACGTTAGATATCTTAGATTATTATGGTGGAAAAGCAGCTAATTTTTTGGATGTTGGTGGTGGGGCTTCAATTGAAAGAATGGAGAAAGCTTTGGAGATAACCATGACTAAAAACCCAAAAAAAATAATCATTAACATATTTGGTGGAATCACAAAATGTGATGAAATAGCAAAAGGGATTATTAATTTCAAAAAGAAGAATGGTATTACAATTCCAATGGTAGTCAGGATGATAGGTACAAATGAAAGGGAAGCTAAAAAGATTTTAGAAGAAAATGGTATTTTCTGCATGGATTCCATGGAAGCAGCGATTAAAAAGGTGGTTGAATGACTATTTTAATAGATAAAAAAACTAAAGTCATAGTTCAAGGAGCTACCGGACACCAAGGTTCTTTTCACACCAAACTGATGAAAGAATACGGTACTAACATTATAGCTGGTGTAACCCCAAAAAAAGGTGGGCAGGAAGTTCATGGTATCCCAGTCTTTAACACAGTTAAGGAAGCTCAAGACTTCAATCCTGCGGATTATTCAATTCTTTTCGTTCCAGCTAGATTTGCAAAAAGTGCTGCGTTTGAAGCTTTAGATAATGGTTTAAATTTGGTGATTATTTCTGAAGGCATACCAATTCACGATTCAATAGGAATAATGAATAAAGCAAAAGAAAATGCTTTAACCGTTATTGGACCAAATACACCAGGAATTATCTCAGTAAATGAGTGTAAAATCGGAATAATGCCATCGCATATCTTCAAAAAAGGGAAAGTAGGTATTATTTCGAGAAGTGGAACGCTAACATATGAGATAGTTAATGAACTGTCTAAGAATAATCTAGGCCAAAGTACGGTTCTTGGAATTGGTGGAGACCCAGTAATCGGAATAGATTTCATTGGAGCATTAAAATTGTTTGAAGAAGATCATAGAACAGAAAAAATTGTGGTTATTGGGGAAATCGGGGGAGATTTAGAAGAAAGAACAGCTAAGTTTTTGAAAAATTATTCAAAATATGTAGTAGTTTATATTGCTGGAAGAACTGCTCCACCGGATAAGAGAATGGGACATGCAGGGGCCATTATCTCAGCAGGTATAGGAACGGCGAAATCAAAAATAAATAAATTTATGAGTGTAGGAATCAAAGTTGCACAACTTCCCTCAGAAGTTGTTAGATTACTAAAATAATATAAATAATATTTTCCAAGAAGAGATATATGGGAAAGTTGAAAGGGTATTTATCATTTGATGGTTGTCACAATCAAAATCTCAGCCTCATGTACATTTCTTATACTCCAATCTATTAATTGACAGTTTTGAGATTAAATTTTTTTACAATGAATCCAAGTATATCTGTTTTGAGTATTTGTTTTTTCGTCGAATGATTCGGCAAGATATGCCTTTAAAATCTATGGTCAGTACCATGCCCTAAAGTTTCGTAAGTTAATATTCATCTTTAATTGTTTTATTATTAATTTCTCTGAATTATCATAACATCATTATTTAAAATTAAGTATTTTTTTAGTAACGTTAATCATTTAGTGAATGAGTCATAACTTTGAATTAAAATTGGCGCCGGGGACGGGATTTTCATCCCAAGAGGTTCCTCTTAGAACTTTGAACCCGTGAGACCCGAAAGGTCACAGACTTAGCAGGCCTGCTCCATACCAGGCTAGGATACCCCGGCTTTAATAAAGTCAAGTTAATAATCTTCAATAATTTAAAACTTTCCAGTCTATTCCATTACAAGGAAGAGTTGGAAAGATAAAGATGTATAATAAACTACGATAGTGATTAGGAGAATAATAAATATACTTGAAAATAAAGGATTAATAGTTCAGTTTTTATGCTCAGTTATATTTAATCAACGGATCTGAAATAACTTGTTAAATTTTTTAGTGCAAGTAACATATCTATAAGGTTTGTGCAAAATCTTTATAGAAGTTACAACCATTATGTATAGTGAGTGGTGGATCTAAGTGGGAACTAGGGGTTCCCTAAGGAGAAATCCTGACCGCAAACCCCCTATACGGCGGACAATGCTGAAGTGAGGCGCTTAGGCTCCTCTCAACCTTTAATGTACCTACAATGAATATCTGTCCTCTAGGGCTGACGGTTATGGGATAGTCTCTTCGCGGAGATTATTTCCATACTTGCTGAGTGAATCTGGCCAGGCTCGGAAGAGAGCAACCTAAACTCAGACGATCAGCGCTTAGGGGGTCACGGGTATGAGCATGGTTGTTAATGGTTCGTGGAAAACCGGACGTCGATCTTCAGTGATCCATCACTCACCTGATTTGTTATAATATTAAGAGAGATGATATTTTTTATCTAAACAATTCTTGAGTTTGAACATAGATAAACTGATTTATAAATTGGTAAACTTCCAAATGTATTAAATAAGTTTAGAATTAAACGTGAGAAAAAATGAAAATTGCAGTATCAGGTAAAGGAGGAACTGGAAAGACAACAATATCAGCATTATTAGCACGTACATTCAGGCAAAAAGGATTTAAAGTTTTAGCTATTGATGCAGATCCTAATACTACACTAGCTTTTAGTTTAGGGATAACTCCTGAAGAAGCGGATAAGATAATTCCAATCTCAGAAAACTTTAACTTAATCGAAGAAAAAACAGGAGTAAAACCAGGTTCTTATGGATCTCTCTTTCGTCTTTCTTTCAGAGTTGATGATATTGTTCAGAAGTTTAGTGTTGAGTCCCCAGTGGGTGTTCCGCTCCTCATTATGGGCGCTGTTAAGTCTGCTGGACAGGGATGTATGTGTCCAGCTAACACTCTAATTAGAGCATTACTTCGACATCTTCTGACAAAGCATAAAGAGATGGTTGTAGTAGACATGGTCGCGGGAGTTGAACATTTAGGTCGGGGTACAGTCAAGTATATTGATGTAATGTTAATAGTTTGTGAACCTAACTTAAAATCTCTAGAGACTGCAAAAAGAATTTTTAGGCTTTCTAATGAGATGGGGCTTAGAAATATCTTTACTATTGGTAATAAAGTGAATGATGATTTCGATGAAAAGATGATTAAACAATATTTTAAAAAGAATAAGATTCCTTTACTCGGATTCATCCCTTATGATGAAGTAATTAAAAGAACAGACGCAATAGGTGAGACGGTAATAGATATTTCTAATCCAACACCTGGTGTAAAAAGCATTATAAGAATAGGTGAACGATTGCTAAATAAAACGTGATAAGAGACATACATTCATCCAAATCCATTTTTATATCAAGCATCCTCTGAGTAATTGAGTTATGTCGATGAAGATTATTAATGTATTAAATTAACCAATACTAAATCTTAAATGAATCAAATTAGATTATCTCCTCAATATTAACGTAACAGAATAGTTATTCTATACAATATCACATACAAAGTGAATAGAATACTATTACCAAAACTATTAAGTCGATATTCAATTGTAGAATCTAGAAAATGGTCAAGAATTCAAGAATCCCAATGTAAATGAAAAGAAGTGTAGCAATAAAAATCAGGAAAAATACGGTCAATTACAATTATTTCACCAAATCAAAACTAATTTATCCTTGAAAATCTATTAAAAAAAGAGTACGCTATAGTTTGAAAAGATCAATCCAGTAAAAGAGTGTTTATATTAATCGGATATTATACAATGTAGATGATCTAATGAAAACTTCTGAATTACATAAATTTTAAAAAAAAAACTACTATTCAAATTATCTAATGAAAAACAAAAAAATAACACGAATAAGATAAATACAAAAAATCTTTTTCATAAAAAACAACTTATAAATCAGAAAAAAACATAATCGTTGAAAATAACATATTATTTTTTATCAAATATATCCTTAAAAGAAAAACATGGGTAAAAAAAATGACTATTCAACCTTTAGAAAGATTCACAGATAAGAAATTAAAAACAATCAAGACATATAACCTAAATGATAAAAATGAATCATATAAACCCATAAAACGAATAGAGAAAAAACCATTTTTAGAAATAGACCAGTCGGAAAATATAGCTAAAGCATATGTAATATCCGCAAACTATGATGGAAAAAAACGGGTAGCATACCTAAAATTATATTCTACAAAGAGAAAGAAAATTTATTTCTGGTATGACAATACTAATCATCTACCCTATTGCTTATCAGATCTCTCAAAGACTACACTTGAAAATATCAACCCTATTAAGAATCACCCTGGGTTGATACGGATAGAAACCGTGAGAAAATATGATCTACTTAAAGATAAAGAAGTTACAATGTCTAAGATCATCGCAAAAGATCCATTAAGTATTGGAGGAAGATCAAGTAGAGCAATACGTGAAATACTGCCAAAAACTTGGGAAGCAAACATTAGATACTACAATGGTTACATCTATGATAAACAACTTCTTATGGGTATGCCCTATAAAGTTGAGGCAGGAAAATTAAAGAATATTGATTACATTCCTCCTGAAGATGTTCTTCGAAATATTCAATCAATTTTCAAAAATGAAGATGAAGATTTTAAAAAGTATATTGCGCATTGGATTAAACTTCTTCAATGTCCAGTACCAGACATACAAAGACTTGCGTTAGATATCGAGGTTTTTTCTCCTAAAGAGGATAGAATTCCAGATCCTAATTTGGCCAATAACCCAATAATAGCAACGTCATTCATAGATACAAAAGGTGATAAGAGAGTTCTAGTACTAAAAAATAAAGAAGATATCAACAAAGAAGTTGAGACTAGCCTTTCCGATGTGAAAGTAGAATATTATGATGATGAAGTGGAACTCATAGAAGAAATATTTAAAGTTCTACGAAGAAATCCCCTTATCTTAACTTTCAACGGTGATGACTTTGATCTACGTTATATTTACCATCGGGCTGAAAATCTAGGCTTTCAAAAGAATGGGATTCCAATAATTCTAGGATCAAGATTTGCCTTGTTAAAGTATGGTATACATATTGACCTTTACAGGTTCTTCTTTAATAGATCAATACAAAACTACGCCTTTAGTAGGAAATATACTGAGTTCTCTCTAAATGCTATAGCTATAGGACTTTTAGGATCTGGAAAAATTCCATTAAAGTCTCCTATATCGGAATTAACATACTCAGAACTTGTTAAATACTGCTTAATGGACTCAGAATTAACTCTTAAACTAACGACTTTTAGCGATAATTTAGTGATGAAGCTCATCTTTATTCTTATGAGGATCACAAAATTACCTATGGAAGATTTGACAAGACAAGGAGTTTCTAGTTGGATAAGAAATATAATGTATTTTGAACATCGACATTTGAATTATCTTATTCCTAGATCAGAAGATATTCTATCCACTAAGGGTAATGCAGCTTCTACTGCACTGATTAAAGGAAAGAAGTATAAAGGAGCAGCAGTCGTTAACCCCAAACCAGGTGTACACTTCAATGTCACAGTTGTAGATTTTGCATCGTTGTATCCCAGCATAATTAAAGTTCGTAACATATCATACGAAACAGTTCTTTGCACGCATCCTGAATGTCGTAACAATAAAATTCCTGACTTACCACATTGGATTTGTCAGGTAAGGAAGGGTTTATCAAGTCAAATTATTGGATCTCTCAGAGACATGCGTGTTAAATGGTATAAGACAAAAGCAAAAGATCAATCGTTACCCGAATCTCTTCGTAACTTCTATAATGTCGTTCAGCTCACACTGAAAGTACTTTTAAATGCGTCTTACGGGGTAATGGGTGCTGAAAATTTCAGTTTATATTGTCCCCCAGTTGCAGAAGCTGTTACAGCTTATGGAAGAGACGCGATGAAAAAAACAGTTAATAGAGCTCAGTCTCTCGGGATTACTGTTTTATACGGTGATACAGATAGCTTATTCCTTAAATCACCTACACCAGAACAAATTAATGATTTGATTAAGTGGTCCAATGAAAAGCTTCAGATGGAACTTGAAATAGAAAAGGAATATCGATATTCTATTTTAACGAAACTAAAGAAGAATTATCTGGGGATATATCAAGATGGTACTGTCGATATTAAAGGATTAATTGGTAAAAAAAGGCACACACCTAAATTCTTGAAAGACGCTTTTATGAAAATGATTAAGATTCTTGGAGATGTACAATCATCAAAGGACATTGAGAAAGCTAAAAAGAGCATTAGAAATATTGTTCATGATTGCTATAGTAAATTGATGAATAGGGAATACACTCTCGATTATTTGACGGTAAATATAACGATTAGTAAACCTCTTAATAAATATATAAAAACAACGCCTCAACATGTTAAAGCTGCAAAGCTTCTAATTAAAGCGGGATATGATGTTAAACCGGGACAAATCATTAGTTTTATTAAAACTGTAGATGATATTGGAGTTAAACCTCGTCAATTAGCTGATCGTGAATTAAAGGATATAGATATAAAGAAATATGTGGAGTATTTGAAGTCGACTTTTGGTCAAGTCATGGATGCTTTAGGAATAAGCTTTAATGAGATCTTAGGAATCTCAAAACTTGAATCGTTTCTGTGGGGTTCATAAAATACAATGAAAAAGACTATTTAGAATGAATTAAACATATGTATAATGGGTTGGATCTTTGAATAACACATCTCCTCATTTTTCAGATGATCTTGATCTCAGAATCCTCGCCATTCTAAATGAAGATGCTCGTATGAGTTATAGAGAAATAGCAAAAAAATTGGATATAGCATCTGGAACTGTATATAATAGAATTAAAAAAATGACTGATAATGGAATTATTAAAGGATATATCCCTCTCTTAGATCACAGAAAATTAGGGTATGATTTAACAGTTCTTATTCTCATTCAAGTTGAGGGAGAATATCTTACTAAAGTTGAAAAGATGCTCGCAACACCTAAGGAGGTTCTTGCCGTTTACGACATTACCGGAGAATTTGATGTAGCCGTAATTGCAAGGTTTAAGAATACAAAATCTATGAATAACTTCATAAAAAGTACCTTAAAAATATCTTACATTCGTAGAACAGTAACTAATGTTGTTCTAAACATCGTTAAGGAGGATCAGAGATTAAAGATTTAACGATTTAGAACTTAGGTACAGAATGAACCTTTTTTAAAAAAAAGCTTTTTTTTTCGAGTAGTAGTTTACAAGCGGTAACCACTAGCTTTTTTAAGCTTCATTTGTTAGTAAGAACCAAGTAAAAAAATAAATATTAACTGTGGCAAAATTCATGACATTTCCCAGAGAGAAAGAAGGATATATCCTAAGAACAGTTCACGCAATTTGCCAAGATCATATCAGAAGAGTTGTAGAAGCTGTTAGGGAATTAACAAATATGGTTTTCGACCTATCGGAAGGAAACCTGAAAAATATGGAAGACCATTTCGTTGAAATCAAAAAATTAAAAGCTGAAGCATCTGAACATCGACAAACACTTTTAAATGAACTTGCTGAGGTGGGAATGTTACTTCTAAACCGAGAAGATTTCCTTAGACTTGCAGTTCAATTGGGAGAAATAGTAGATTATTGTGAGGGAGCTGCCTATAGAATCAACTATATCGTCTCCAAAAAGTTAAATCTCGATAATACAATTAAAACAGGTCTCTTTAATCTTAGTAAAAATGTTTTAAAAACAGTAACAAATCTTAGGGAAGCAATTTTTTCCTTAAATTATGGAAGTTCAAGGATAATAAATATGGCTAAAAATGTTGAGATCGCTGAATACATTGTCGATGAAATATTCAGAGAGATAGAAGTAAAGATAATAGATGCTAAACTGGAACTTGGAACAACCCTAATTCTGCGAGATTTAGTGAATTTCTTGGAAGATATCGCAGATAAAGCAGAAGACGCCTCAGATTCAACTAGAATTTTAGCTCTGGGAGCTTAAAAATGGTCAATTCTCCACAATTCAACGCCGAATTAATAGGAAAGAGATTAATAGTTTGGGATTATAAGCAAGCTTCGGAACTTTATAAACTTGGATTCTATGGTAAACCTGTTGGTATAGCAAAACCTAAATCTGCAGAATTCGAAACACAACTTATCATCGATCTTATTGAAGGCTTTTATCTTCTTGAAAAAAGAATAATAAAGATCCACAAAGGACCTAAAAAGACAAGAATTGGAGTAAAACGGTTTCTAAAATATGCTGAGAAAACGTATCGAAGATTTAGTCTGGATTATTTAGTTTATAAAAAACTTCGAAATCGTGGCTATGTTGTCCTTCCGGGGATAAAATTCGGTTGTGAATTCGCGGTCTATGAGAAAGGTCCGGGTATAGATCATGCGCCATATATGATCTCTGTTAGAGCAGCAGGAGATGAAATCACATCAACAGATATAGTTAGAGCAGGCAGATTAGCTACTTCAGTTAGAAAAAGATTCATTATTGCAATCCCAAATCTTGTGACAAAAACAGTTCATTATCTCATGTTTAAATGGTTTAAAGCATAATTTATTCAAATAGTATTGTTAATTGATTTTCATTATTTGAAAAAATTAAGGAGTTCATTAAATTACGCCAAATAGATGTATGCGCATTATTAGATTATTCGATAATTAATTTTTTCATATGAAAAAAGGAGATTAAATTTCATATGTATTTTATGGTGTGTGAGAAAATACATAATGTTTGGTATGGTATCGCACTCGATGATGAAAGACGAATAGTTATATCTTATTTCTCTATTAACGATAGAAGTAAAATTGTCTCAGACATCATAGATTATTTACCCATTGATTCTGAATTTATAGAAATTAAACATGATAAATTGGCATTCAACATTCTCAAAACAATGAGTCAGATTTATGAAGGAAAATCTAGCAAATATGATTTTGTGTTCGCCTTAGATAACTTATCCCTTTTCACTCGGAGAGTACTGTTTTTAACTTCACAAATTCCAAGGGGATTTGTTGCTACTTATGGGGGAATCGCTAAAGCTGTTGGGAATCGTCGGGGTGCTAGAGCTGTTGGAAATGTTGAGGCAAAGAATCCTTTTGCGCCATTCATTCCCTGTCATCGTGTGGTTAGATCAACCCTTGATTTGGGAAATTATGGGGGTGGTTTAGATGCTAAACGACTAATTCTAGAGAGAGAAGGTGTGACTTTTGATGGTAATCGCGTTTCAAGAAAATGTCTTTGGATATCTAAAGAATAGAACCTTAAACTTTTCATAATTGTTAATCATCATTTTATTTGATGGTTTAAAGTAAGATTGATTGCAAACAGACCATTCTTAAAAAGCATCGTTTAAGAAATTTATTTTTTCGATATTCTAAATGTTTCAAGACATTAAATTACCGCAAATATAACCGTCTTGTTTCAGTTTTAGTGGACATCCTCCACCACACACTGACAGTTCAGGACATCCATCACACTTTTCTGGGGTATACTTCCGATTACGTATATCTTTACAGAGGGGATGGTTCCAGATCTTGATCCAGTCTTCGGTAAGTATATTACCCAGCTGCTTGAAGAAGCTTTGACATGGAATAACGTTTCCCGTTGGCTCAATACACATGCTAATCCTACAGGCACTACATGATTTAATGCCAAGTTCTAACTGAAGAGGGTTCATCACACAATATTGAGTAGGTGTATACCAGATGAAATCCATATTTAATATTTGCGCATAATCTCTGATCCTAATCAATAATGGTTCAAGTTTAGATTCCGATAAACCAAAATCTTTAGCTACATCTGGAGCTTTTCCAGAATAGATAAGACCATTACATGCAAATTGATTGAGACCAAGTTTGTGAATAAAGTCAATAGTCTCGATAATGCCGTTAATATTGAATTTATTTAGAGTAGTATTAGTGAGGGTGTAGATAGGTGTCGCTATTGCATTTTTCAACCCTTCGACAGTTTCTTTCCAGCTCCCTTTAACACCAGTTATCCTATCATGGATCTCTTCTCTATGGGATTCCAACGTAATTTGAATGTGATCTATACCCGCTTTAACAAGAGTGTCAACGTAAACTGAATCGCTTAATTTCCTACCATTTGTAATAAGTCCAGTAACGAGTCCTTTCTCTTCAGCATAACGGACTAATTTGGGAAGATCCTCTCTAAGAGTTGGCTCTCCTCCAGTAAACGTAATGTGTGGTACACCTATCTCAAAGAGCTTATCAATTACCCTAAACCACTTTTCTGTGGTTAATTCTTTTGTTTTTCTGGAACCTCCAGCATAACAATGTATGCAACGATTATGACAACGATAGGTTAAGGCCAGATCCATTCTATATGGAGCGGATAATTCCGCTGTGAATGGTTCAATCTTCTCTACACCCAAATAAGATACAGGACAGATATCATTCGTCTTAGCAAAAGTGTTAACGATGAAGAGGACATCCCTATAATCGTTTAGTGCGGTTTCGGCATTAACTTTGTATCGTTTACAGATTTCCTTGACTGCTTCTTGCTCAGTTGCTCCTTTTATAAAAAAGTAAATATATTCCACGGCAGATTTATTTAGAAAAAGAACACGAGAAGCATTGATAGTTAGAACTCCACTACCGTTCTCTTCAATCTTTAAGTGGAGACGTAACCCGGCCCATTCACCAGTAGCCTTGTAATGATACAAACCTTTTCTAAGTTTTTTAGGGAAAAGTCTACTAATAATTTTCATTTTTACCGAGCACCTCCACCAGCACAAGCACAAGCACAAGAAACACAAGCACAAGCACAAGCACAATTAGCACAGGCACATACACATCGTGAGTTATGACGTATAGGCTTTGATGATTGGTTTGAAACTTTTGGGGGGATCAATTTCTTTGTGAAGTCTTCAACGTTTTTTACCAATCCTCCAGCAGCTTCCTCGATTCCTGTGACTATTTGATCTGCAAATTCTTGAATTGGAATGGGTTTAACCTCAGCCGTCGTTGATGTTCCAGTTGGTATTGTGGTTGTTTTACCGGGAAAGTGGGGTCCATACCAGTACCAGTTAGAACGGGGTATGATTACAATGTTAGGTGGAAAAGCTTCCTTAAACTTCGTACCATATTTTTCATCGAGGAGAAGCCACGCTAAGTTTTTCTCAATGGTCTCCTCTGCGAGCTGAGGTGTACTAGCTTGTTTAACTTGGTGCCAAGCCGTATTGACGATAGATTTATAATAGTTTATAGTATCTTTTCGGGCATATCCACGCATCTTCTTATCTACATTTTCTCTTAGGCTAATGAATGTTCTAGCTAAACTTCGTTCATTCAAAGAACCATTAGATTCAATAGCTTTAAGAAAATCTATTTCATAATATCTCGGATGCTGCTTTGGTTCTTCTGATGGTGTTAAGAGTTTTTCTAATTTAATCAATGGTTTAATCTCTTTAATTTTAATAAATCTTTTAAGTAAAAGACTGAAAAGAATCATCGTCAATACTCTGACAGGTTTCAAGTCTACAACCACCGCTGCCTCTACTGCGGTGAGGCTTCGAGCAGGACCTAGAGCTTCAATCTTAATCTTAGGTTTCTGATATACTTCCTTTCGTTTTCTAAGTAAGATAACGACTATGAAAATACCTACTATGCCACAGAATATGGATAAATAAAACCAGATATCAGGTCCGGTAGGGAGTTCTAGAGGAGGAATTGTGATATATTGCTCTGGAACAGATACTCCAAAGATTAATTGCGTATTCGGTGGAAGATTAGTACGCTCCCAATATACTGCGAAGTCACCCTCCACAGTTGTGAAGTAAGCATCCTCTAAGGTTAGGATATTATCCGTTGTGACCCCTTGAGGTGGGACGATGGCGACGCGAAGGTTAACTGTAATCGCGTCGAAGTAGGTGGGCACAAACGTCATTCCTATATTCCTTGGATTCGTCTCGTCGGGTTTGATGATGGATGGATCATATGGAACTGTTGCTATTAGCAAAACTGTTCCGCTGTCTCCCGGATCCATCAGATGACCGAAATTCACATCAACAGCATAGTAGCTACCGCTACTAATGTCCTCGAAGTATAAATTGTTCTCTGATAAATCCTTAACCGAAACTATAGTAAAGTCTCTAGATGGAAGTCCTATCGATATCCACCCTTCCGCAGAAGATTCGTAGGTTATTGTGATTGTATAGTGAAGCTCTATTGAAGAATCATCGTTTATCCAAAGAGTTACCCATTCTTTGTCTATTCGATACATGACGGCTGAAACATTGCTTGAATTGAACGCTACACTCCCTTGAGATATGGTAAATGATAAAATAATAAAAAGTGTGATTAAGCATATTTTTTGTATTAGACGCATTACCAAGTGGGCTCCTCTGTCATCTCAAACTTGTTTCCACAGTAGTCACAAGTTATGTAAGGTTTCCCATCTATGACTTGAAGTTTATCTGGATTTAACATAGCACTGCAATTAGGACAATTTATTTCTTTAACCTTAATCGGACCGGTTATCCTAACTGTTTTCTTTATCTCAATCGGTTTCTTCTCTCTAGAAAAGAAAGCAATTATAAAGGCTAAACCTACAAAGATGAGACCTTCGATCAAGCGCATAATATCTTTATTAGCAGCTATGATAAATAAGACTCCTAGTCCAACAAGACCGGCAGCTACTATGTATAGAATCCATTTTAAAGTTCCTTTCGCCAATAATCATGTCACATCTTTAAATAGGAATTACACTCAAAGAATGATATATTTAATATCTTCCTTTTTTCTTATTAGTATTTGTCATTATAAAGTAAGCAAGTTTCTAGTTAACTGTTTTTAATAAGATGTAATTTAAACTATGTTTTCCATAATTGAAAAAAGATGGAAATAACATTAGCCTCTTTAACATTTGAATAAAAATACAGAAATACCATAACAGTGAAGAATACAAGTGTTATTTACAGAGTTAAGAAGATTTCATTCAAATACTTTTTCATAAGCGGGTACTATATCCGCAGTAAAACTCTTGACGCCTTCTTCAGTTTTTAAGTGTTGAATCATGTCTTTCAATACATTAAAGGGTATTGTAGCAACATGAACACCCATTTCAGCAAGTTCCCTGACCTGTCGAGAAGATCTTATGCTTGCAGCAAGTACTTCTGTCTTATAATTATAATTTCTATAAATCTTTAGAATCTTATCCACTAATTCCATTCCACCGTATACGCCATCATCATGACCCATATCTAGAATTTTTTTCAGAGCTTTACTTTGATAAAGCTTAGAAATCGAATCGTCCGATTTGACATTTCTTAAAAATTTACTGTTTAAGATTCTTTTAATTTGATCAACATTATAATAATCTGTTTTTTTGAAATCAATCCCTCTTTTCATACCCATATTTGTTCGAACATAATCATCTATTCTACCCACAAAAGGACTAACATATGAAGCACCTGCTTTTGCAGCTAAAAGTGCTTGCTCTGCGTTCATGATTAATGTAACATTTGTCGGTATCCCAGCTTCACTTAATGTTTTAATTGTCCTTAAACCTTCAAATTCATCCATTCCCTCAGCCATGTACGTGTTAATAGGTATTTTGATGGCAATTTCACCATATGGACTAAACTTTTTATATAATAGTTTCGCTTGGCGGATCATTTCCTTTTCTTTCAAAGCGATAACTTCAAGGCTTACTGGACCAGGTACAATCTTGACAATCTCTTGAATGTAAGTATCCATAGTAATTTTTCCGCGTTTATCAACAGCTTTCTTAATTAAAGAAGGATTAGTTGTAGCACCATCAACGATGCCCCAAGAACAGGCCATCTTAATTTCGTCAATGTCAGCTGTATCGATAAAAATTTTCATAAGCATTTACCTCACAGCTATTATAATGCACAGTTATTATAAATTTTACGGCAACCTAATTAAAAGAGATTGATAAATGTAGTACATCCGAATAAAGTCGTAAAAGTAGAATTAATAATTTTAAAAAGCTTCTGAAAAATAAATATAACATTTGTAACATTTTTTTCAGAAAAGTATTAAGTAGAACTAGAACTTTTTGATTATGGAGAATATATAAATAATTTTGTTAAGAAATATATGGCAAGAGAAAATATAGATTGAGGAAGAAAACGATGAGTACTTATACGAATAAGTTGATAAAAAATCTGGAGGATAAAGCCAAATTATTCAGAAGGGAAATCCTAGAAATGATCTTTAAGGCAGGTTCTGGACATCCCGGAGGCTCCTTGTCGGCTATTGATATCATAACAGCGCTTTATTACTATAAGATGAATATAGATCCTAAGAACCCTAAATGGGAGAACCGAGATAGATTCATCCTATCGAAGGGACATGTATGTCCAGCCTTATACGCTGTTTTAGCTGAACTAGGTTATTTTTCTAAAGAAGCTCTGTGGACACTGAGACAACCAGGAAGTATTCTGCAAGGACATCCAGATATGAATAAAACACCAGGTATTGAGATGTCTACAGGTTCCCTTGGTCAAGGATTATCAGTAGCATGTGGTATTGCATTAGCAGCAAGGCTTGATAAGAAAGATTACAACGTTTTCTGTATGCTCGGAGATGGAGAACTTCAGGAAGGAAATATATGGGAAGGGGCAATGTTTGCAGCCCACGAAAAACTGGAAAAGCTAATAGCGATCGTTGATAGGAATAGGCTACAAATAGATGGAAATACAGAAGAGGTAATATCTTTAGAGCCCTTAACAGATAAATGGAAAGCATTTGGCTGGGAAGTACTAGAATTAGAAGATGGAAATGATATGAAACAGATCTTAATTATCCTTGATAAAGCAACGAATACTAAAGGTAAACCAACAGTAATCATTGCAAATACTATCAAAGGGAAAGGAGTAACATTCATGGAGAATAAAGTTGAATATCATGGAAGTGCATTAAAACCTGAAGAAATGGAACGTGCAAGAAGGGAACTAGAAATTCCAGGGTTTAAGGTGAACTAAGATGAATGAAAAAATTGAGAAAGCTTCAACAAGAGATGCATATGGTAGAACGCTAGTTGAATTGGGAAAAGTCAATAAAAACATTGTTGTTTTAGATGCAGACCTATCCGGGTCAACCCGAACAAAATGGTTTGGAAAAGAATTTCCAGACAGATTCTTTAATTGTGGAATAGCCGAAGAAAACTTGATAACGATAGGGGCGGGATTAGCCACTTGCGGAAAGATACCTTTTGTTAGCACCTTTGCGGTATTCGCAACAGAACGAGCGTATAACCAGATTAGACAGAGCATTGCTTATCCAAAATTGAATGTTAAGATCGTCTGTACACATAGTGGAATTACTGTTGGAGCAGATGGAACATCCCACCAAACCATTTTAGACATAGCAATAATGCGAGTTCTTCCAAATATGACCGTGTTAGTACCTGCAGATGCCCCTGAAACAGCTATTGCCCTAAAAACAATTGTTGAATATAATGGTCCCATCTACATGAGGCTTGGAAGAACCCCGGTTCGAACTTTTTATGAAAAAGAATATGCTTACAAAGGAAAGAAATTAAAATTTGAGATAGGAAAATCAATAGAACTCAAACCAGGAAAAGATGTTACAATTATTTGTAATGGAATAATGGTCGCTGAAGCCATTGACGCTGCTGAAAAACTGAGTTTAGAAGGAATAGAAAGCAGAGTTATCAACATGCACACGGTTAAACCGATAGATGAAGAAGCAATTTTGAAGGCGTCTAAAGAGACCGGAGCTATCGTTACTGCTGAGGAGCATTCTATTATAGGAGGATTAGGCGGAGCTGTGGCAGAGATTTTAGTAAGAAAAAACCCTGTACCGCTTGAGATGGTAGGTGTCAAAGATGTATTCACAGAATCGGGTACAGCTGTAGAGCTACAGAAAATCTTTGGTTTGACATCAAAAGAAATTATATCAGCTGCAAAGAAAGTTGTAAAGAGAAGATAGCTGTACCAAGTTATTACCAATTCCCCTTTTTTTATTGAGTATTCCTTTTTACAAGTTAACTTGTTTGAAGCGTCTACGGTTTTATAAGATAAATAGTTAAGTTTTTAAAAAAAATCTTTTTTTAAAATTTAAATGTTTTTTAACGAAAGATCTTTAAAGTTTTGACAATCAAACAAGAATTGTCCATTATCTTCTCATCGGTTCTTTATATTGTCTTAACGATCTAGATTTGTTTTCAAACTACAATTAGAGCTTTAATAGAATAGGAGAAGAGGAAGATAGTTTATTTCCTTAAAAAAACTTACAAATTGTTAATAGTAGAAATAAGAATTTTGAAGCTACGTATTATTTATTATTTCATACTCCAGTCGAGAAAAAGTTTACGTACAAAATTGGCTGTTTCATAGGCTTGATCTTTCCCAGCTTTAGAAATTAGCTTCAAAGAATAATTATTTTCATCTCTTCGCTTTGATAACAGTAGTTTATTACTACTAATGAAGGTTCCTTGACCATGACCTAAACGATATGTGAAGCTTATACCATCTTGAATCCCTTCAGACGTTTCTTCTCTTATGTTTTTCAGTTGATCGATCTGAATATTATTTTCACCTTTCCAATTTTGTAAACGTTTTTTAAAGTAATCAAGTACTGAGTGTACTTCTGTTAGTGGAACCTTGAGGGGAATATCGAAGATCAATGAGTCCATTCCATGAAGTTTCTTTTCAGCTTTCCATTTTCTACGCAGTGAAGGAGTAATGGCAACTGAAAATCGTAAAGCTATGAGAGTCCCAATGAGCACGGCTGTTACTGAAATACCTAAAGATGCGATAGTCCACATAGCGGATGTTTTCTGTACTACATCTATATTAATTGATAGAAAGACCATGATTCTGTATAAACTCAAGCCGAGTAAGTAACCTAGCCCCCCTGCAAGCACACCTATTATTAAGGCCTCAGCTCCGAAAAGGGAAGTAATGTGTGTAGGATTAAAGCCTATTGATGAGAGGATAATAATTTCTCTTCTACGTTCGTAGATAGTATTTATCATCACAATTGTTACATTCAGGATTACAATCAACCAAGGAATAAAGATGGATAATCCCTTTGCTTCAAGTTGAGGAATGAGACCGACAAGATAAATTTCCCCTTTCAAGGTTGTCCAAACCCAGTAATCTCTTTCTAATGCTACTTGAGAAGAAAAAGGAAGGAGATCTATTGCGTCATCTATAACAACATTAATCCTTGAAAGAAATATTGGCGAATTCGCAGAGAACAGTTTCAGCGCAGTCTGCCAATTAGTCACTACAACTTCAGATGGATCACAAGGTTCTACCTGTGCATCCATAACAACACCTTGAACTACTAATGAAATAGTAATTTTTTCGGGTAATATTGAAGCTCCATCTAAATCTTTCTTTTGACTTAAACCTTGATCATTTAGAATTCCAACCAATTTTACTTCAATTGATGAAGAACCCATTTGAAAAATTAGAAGATCTCCAACATGCACATTTAAGGTTTGAGCTATCTGAGTGCTAATCATGATTGAATCCTCGTCTTCATCTTGTAGATATCGACCTTGTCCTTCAACCATAAGTTTGTCAAAAGTGTTTATTTTAGCTTCAGCACTTGGAGAGATACCAAGTACTCCAAAGATAGGTAAGCTTTCATTTGATGATGATAGAGATCCCAATGGTATTGTACTTGCCCAATTTTCAACTTTCGGAGCTACTACTTCAACCTCAGATTTATTCTGCAACCAATCTATAATTGAAATATCAAGAAGGGAGAAGGTGGTAAGTGTTCGTGTATCAAGTGTTATGGATGGAATTTTAGGAAGAGGTTGTCTGATGAGGAGTCCTTCGGTTTCTGTATTTGTCGTACCTATCGTTGAAGAGATAATACCATATTCTGAAGAGAAGGATGTTAAAGCAACAAACCCCATGATCATGACTATTACAGGGATTATTGTCAGAATGAAGCGTAGGGTACGCCTTCTAATGGTGCGTTTGGCTATAGAAAAAATAATGGTCATAGGAATGAAACGGGGAAGAATGAAAAGAGTGATAAAGAAAAAACTAATTGACAAACTAGAGGCTATAAGAATAGATGATAATCCCACGATTTGGCAACCAGCGTAGACGAAATAGAATATTATAATGAATAGGCTGTATGATAAGCCAATCGATAATATTTTCATAGTCCAATGTTCAAAGAGCATGTATGATAGAGTTGTCGAAGTTAAAGCTAGAAAAATGATAATTATGTTAACGGATGCGGAGGCGTCAACATACATTGATTGTGTTTGTTCATTAATGAAAGCGATAGTAGTATATGCTTCGCGTAGATTAGCATAACTTTCATCATAATGGTTTCCAATTAATTGTTGTTCAGCGTTCTCAATGAGATTTTGGGCTTTTATTAGATCTCGTTTTTCACTCATGACATAAAAGCCAATTTGTTCAGTCTCGTTGACATGATTTTCGACAGTTTTCAGAAAATCTTTAGTCAAGTTGATATTATACAAAAGGACATATTCTTCAACGTTAACTTGAACTTCTTCACCTTGATCTAAGTAAAAGAATTGAGAATCGTTAACGTCAAAGGAATGATATTTTTGTGATGAAGCCTTTACTTGGATTTGAAAGGTTGTATTAGCAGGAACGATCACATGGTTAGAGGTAATATTTAAGAAATAATTATGAGATTCAGGGATCACACCGTAAGTTAATACGAGTCCTCTAGTCTCAAGTAATTCTTCCTTGGGAACAATTGTGAATCCCCATTGGTCTGGAGATCTTGAAGAATCAACAAGAAGTATATCTCCCTGAAAAATGATGGATGCTGCAGGAATTAATTTGAATTCTAGGTTCGTTTTTTCTTCTTTCCCTAGAGTGAAGGTTGAATATTGAGGTAAATAATCATAACCAGATGAGTTTAGATCATTATAGTACGCATATATACGATAAGATGTATTATCCGGTACAAAAATCGTATAGCTACCATTAATATCTGTATGTGTAATTCCTTGTAAGATTATTGATTGCCCTCTCCGAGATACTTTCGTCTCCCAAATTGCTACAGTTGCATTTATGACTGGTTGATTAGTCACTGCATCCAGTATTTTTCCTGAGATTAGAGAATTAGCTACATCTTTAACTTGAGAAGTATATGTTTTTTGAATCTCAAAAGTTGTTAAGGTGAGTAAAATGATAATTGCGAAAGAAATAACCCATATAGAAGGTCTATATCTGTTTAAGAGATTCAAGGTTCATACACTTTTATTCATAGTTACTAACCGTTTTTTAAAAGTTTACTTAAAGATAGCGAAGAGTTGAGAAAGAAAATTTTTAGTTTAAACTTTTAAGAAGATTTATCAGGTTTCCCTTTAATATGAAATTTTTTCTTTCCCTTCTTCATTCTCTTTTATTCTTATCCAATCATGTATCGTCTAGAAGATTAGATAACGAACATTCGACGGTAATATATGTAATTCGTTTGCTTTTGTATTCTTCTTTTATTGTACGTTTGTATGTCTTCTAATGCATCATTAGCATTATTCATTTCAGTTTTGAAATTATTTTTGATCTCTTCAATTTTCAAAAAGATTACTCCTCTCAAAAGAAATTATATTTAATTGTAATTTCGAATAATAAATTTTATTCTTATGATTTATCTTTTTATAATATATAAAATTTTGAATATTAGCTTTTAGAGTCAATTCAGGGAAAAAATATGATCCTCTAAAAAAACACTTTTCTCACTATTTTAGTTCTTATGATGTTCCTCAAGAAGATAACCAAGTTTTTTTAGTATTCTCTGAGTTTGTCTCATCTTTTCTAATTTTGATTTTTTATACTCTTTCTCTCTTTTCGATTAGTTTTTCTATTTTTGGAAATAACATTAAATTGGATAAGTTTGATATAACAAATGAGACTTCCTTCCTTAGGAAAATAAATAAGAAATTTGGTTTTGTCACTTGCATATAAAAATAGAAAAATGAACCTGTTTCACATCAATTTCTTTCTCTTTTCGCTTCTTAGTTATCAAAATTTTCCACAGAATAAGTTCAAGAACCATAAATAAAATTCGGATTCCTTGACGCATACTCCTACCCTAAGATATTCAATCACCTCAAGTCCGTTTCATGCGGAAAGGAGGAATAAAAATGATGTTTACACAGTTAATGAAAACAGTTTCCCGAATTATATGAACAATACTTGAAAAAAAAATTTCTCACTCAACTACTTTACTCAATAGAACATCTAAGACATAACTTGAGATATATTATACATAACGCAGACTGTATGATAATCATTTAGAATTAAAAAAAGACGCAAGCTGATCCGTTCTGGTTATGATCAGCATTAACCGCCTCCGAGAACAGAGAATGAAATAACTACAATTTTTTTTCCTGGAGGTATCATCAGATCTAAATCCGTTAAGCTTTTTCCTTCCATTAAAACTATTTTATCTCCATTCTTAACTTGAATCAACACGTTATTCTCTTTAAGAAGACTGCGAAGAGACTTTTCATTTTTAGATATAATGGTTTTTACAGGTTGTATCCGTTCTTCTTTTGACATAAGATACACATTTGAAATATTCGATTTTACATTTAGTTTTATAACAAAAAGGTTAAAGTTGAAGATATTGAGCAACCCAAGGGATATCAAGTTCACCGAGAGTTTCTATGGTTGGAATACCCGTAATTCGATCCCACCCCATCATTGCATAAAAGAGGCTACGTGCTTTTTTTAAGCTATTCTTATCAATAGCCGTATTCGAGAGCGGTCCAGAAGTTGCTGGCTGAAACATTCTAGGTGGAAGCCAATCATCTTCAACAGTTAAACCATCCCTTAGATTGAAAACTCGAGCCATAGTCAATATTCGTTGACCCGTTTTCATTAACTCAAAGCCAGTTGTTTCCCATCCGGTTACTGCATTGACTATCTGCACAATTTCTTCTGGCTTCCAGGGTGTAAATACACAGCAAACTAGAGAATTCATCATCACTCTCCACTGAGTATGATATTTTTGAATGCGAACTTTACTAGCGCCCATCTCTTCTAAAGGTACCGTTTCATAAACCCCAAAAGGTTTGTATCTGTTGACACCAGCTTCTGATACGAGAGATGTATCGTGAAGGCTATGCATATGATCTGCGCCAGTTGGAGATACGCTGTATCCAATTGCAAGTCCACGTTTGAGTCGAGGCTCATGCATAGGAAACTCTTGTCCTTTGACGTGAACTGCGTACTCAGAAGCGTTTTTTCCAATTTTCTCAGCTACTCTTTTACATCCTTCAGCTAAGAGGTTACCTAAACCTTTTCTATCACCAATCATACGTACCATCTTGACCATGGCTTCACCATTACCAAATCTCAAATCTATACCATCCGTGTCCGTCTTCGTGAGAAGCCCTTTTTCGTAACACTCCATAGCAAAAGCAATAGTCACTCCGGTACTAATAGTATCCAAACCATATCGGTTACAAAGCTCATTTCCTTTACAAATAGCTTCTTCGTCAGTTACCCCACAACAGGAACCTAAAGCAGCCTCTGTCTCATATTCAGGACCACCATATTTTGGATCAACAGTATAGTTACCATCAATTTTCACAACTTTTTTACATCGTACAGGACATGCTCGACACCCATCCATCCCAATCAGTATTCCACGTTCTTTCCAATAAGCGGAAGAAATTCGTTTAGGTTCAGGGAATAGACCATCTCGAAAATTATTTGTAGGTAAATTGCCAGATTCTACGGCACCCGTCAAATCACCACCTGTCCCAAAAAGACTAAAGCCGGAGGGGTTTTCCTTAACATTGCTTGCTAAGTTACGCGCCATAGTTTTAATAATGCTAGGTTCAGCAACCTCAAGAGTGCCACGTCCAAATGCAGCTACAGCTTTTAATCGTTTCGAACCCATAACAGCACCCATACCAGTTCTCCCAGCAGCATTTCTTAAGCCATTCATTACACAAGCAAAGCGAACCTGATTCTCGCCACCAGGTCCAATCATTGCAGTAGCAATGCGATTATTTCCAAGTTCTTTCCTAATCTTTGCAAGAGTATCACCTGTATGTAAACCCCAAAGATGATTAGCATCTCGAATCTCAACTTTTCCATCATGAGCCCATAAGTATACAGGCGATTCAGCTTGACCTTCAACAATAATTGTATCGATTCCAGCGAGCTTTAACATTGACGGGAAATAACCACCAGCTTCAGCTGCACCAAAAAATCCTGTTAATGGCGATTTACTACCAACAGCGATACGATCGCAACCTCCAATCGATGTACCTGTAATAACTCCTGGTGCAAAAAACAGTTTATTTTGTGAATTTAGAGGATTAATTCCCTGTTTTAACTCTTTTAAGAGATAATATGCAATAAATCCCCAACCACCAAGATAACGACGATAGAAAGTTGCATCTGGTTGTTCAATAGAGATTTTTTCTTTTGATAAATTGACTCTATAAATTTTTCCAATGTATCCATTTGGCAATAAAAACACCTATACTGTATTATGTGATATTTCCCATTATATTTAAATCGTATTCCAGATTCATCTAAATATCCACAACTAAACAGGTACACTTTAGACAGCTATATCTCGAAATTATTCTTGCTCTTCTTCCTTAATCGATTCTCATTGAATTTTTTCTTGACATTCTCAACAAAATTAGAGCATTTCCGATCTGGCTTGGAATTAACAGGACAAATAATTTCATACATTACATATCATTCTCCTTTAGTGCAATATTGCTATTTATTTTACAGATTTGATTTGGTTAAATTTAACAATTGAAGATCCAGCGTTATATTGTCGATAAAATATATCAAACGTCCGTTCTAGACACCTGTTATATATAAGATCTAATCCTAATGTTCTCAAAGAATCAGTGAACTCATTTAATCTTCGAGTCATTGCATAAACAGATTTAGATCATGCTTTCAAAAGTGTACGTATTATTAATGCGTTAGTATTTGTAAACAGATCCAAATAGAAAAAGTAGGTATGCTCTTCTATTCTTTTTTGGTTTCAATGAAATCAAGGAATATATTTCAAATATCACTACCGCACGTTGCTTCTCGAATCTGATACTTAATTTTCACTTCATAAATAGTAATAAATTCCTCTTCTGTTTTCAGCAATGTATTAGTAATAGCACACTGCAAAATCCTATATTCTGAACTTTTTTTTGGTTATAATTTAGATCATGCCTTAAAACTCTAAAAAGAACAGTCATCAATCTAAAAAGAAACTTAGATTTTTCTTTTTTATAGTATTCAAAGGAATGGTTTTCCGGTTTCCAATCCATCGCTCATATTTTTCTAAGTTTTAGAAACATTACCCAAAGCCAATATAACCTCTTTCTGTGCTGTAAGATTAATTTCATTCAATGTAATATAAATAAGAAGGAGATATTACGTCTTCATCATCAATATAAAACGCCTTTTTCGTAGATCAAAGCGCTATAACGAAACGAGAGAAAAATACTCTAAAAGAGGAAGAAAAATAGAAAATATTATCGCAGAAAGTCAGAGAATGATTGTGTAATTGTTGAATAAATTCTCTCATTTCTTTAATGATATCTAAAACACCGTCGCTAGAAGGTCTACCATGTATTGGAGAGCGTATAGTTTTTCCTAAAAAGAGGAATCGTGGAGAAATTCATATATATCAACTATAGACGTGAAAAGCAAATAAAGTATATTTTAACTATTCTAAAAAAGAAAATTCAATAAAATTCCTTCAACTTTTAGCGTATTAAAGATTCCGGATCTACATCATATAAAAATTCAAGAATAGACGTGTTGCATAATTGGTCTAAACCATTCATTTATATTAAAATAATTTGTTTTTCAGAAATCACTTTCAAAAATAATGGTGGGTCGGGTGGGATTTGAACCCACGACCTCCTGGGCCCAAGCCAGGAATCATAGACCAATATATCTACCCCAAATTCGGATACATAGAATTACGGAGCCCTAGACTACCAACCCATAAAGGATAATAAAATCTCAAGTCTAATATAAATATAGTCGCATAATACCCTCTTTAAGAAGAGTTACATACTTTCCTGTAAACGATATGACTGAACAACAATGAGCTTATTCATGTAAGTATTTCCACTCACTGAAAACTTCTTTTTTATAAAATGCAAAGCTCTAAGATCAAGCTATTCGTGATATTCCCTAACATTATCAATGTTCGAAGTTCTTAAGAACTGGAAGGAAAAACCAAGAGGCATCATGTAGTCCATTTTAAGTTCCCAGTCGTCTCCTTTGTTTTTCTCGAATAAATTTGTAATAAAGTCAGATACAGAAATTGGGAAATCATTTACTTTACTGACTATTTCGAATTTATCATTTGTTTGGTCGACAACAGCAACTTTAAGATTGAGATGACAGCAAGTTCCTTCAATATCAAGATAAATCAAAGGTTCTTTGATGTTCTCCTGTTCAACCATTAATCTTATTTCGTTTATACATTCATCCGTCATGATGACTCTTATTAAGCTCCCCCCCCCCGCCATCCATTACCCAGCAAGAGTTTATTCTCAATCATTTATTATACATCTTCATGGAGTTTATTGAAGATCATCATCTTCCATCCTTCAATTCTTATTTTAGTGTTTTTTCACAGTCAAAACAGTACTCGGTTTCTCTATCCGTTAAGAATTTTTTTTCACAATCCTTACAGACGACTCGGTGCAATAACGATTTCTTCTTTATTGATCTAGAGATGGGCTCTCTCCTTGGAAAGATGATGGCATCCTGTGGACATAAATCGGCACAGGTGGAGCAACCGTGAATACACGCCAATGGATTAATAACCGAAACGTTATCTTCTCTAACTTCTAAAACTCCGTGGGGACAGAAATTTACACACTTATAGCTTCCATCGCAGCAGTCACACGCATCCAAATATATCGTAGGAAACCATGGTCTGTTTGCCATTTTTAATAGCTCCAAAATGAATGAATAGGAGACACTTTTATCTTTCCTATTTGTGCGTGAATAAAATGTTCAATATCTTTAATCAATAAGGGAACTTCGCTCTTGTCTTTGCCTTGAATTGGAATTTTTGTTTTATATAATATAGCTCCATCTGCATAATCTACAAAGACATATCCGTTTAAATCATTGTAAAAAATCAACTTGAGTCCCCAAGGTGGCGTTCGTAATGGATGTGAATCTATCACATAGAAAATGACTTCTGGTTTAAATTCTAAGGCTAGTGTCCTATACTCCTTCCAACGCCTAATGCGATTGACAACCAACTATATCCCTCACCCATTCACTTTTCGAAACTTTATTTCTATAAAAATACCAACTAATCAGACTACATCAATGATCATTAGATCACCGTTCTTAACTTTCAAGAGCAAGTCTACTAACGCATCAGCCTCTTCAGTACAGCAAGTTAAAAAGTCATCAGTTATCATTTTTCTCCATCCTCATCTATATTTCTCTGGTATCGTATCTCTGGTTCAATCAGTACTTCTCCCTTGATTGACTGAACTACTAAACTGTACTTCTCTGCCAATTGCAATGCCCGTCTCACTTTAGCTTCCCGACAGTTACGAACCTCAATTTTAGGCTTGAGCACTACCTTCTTAAAGATTGATGTACGATCCAGCAACTCCTCGACGAAACCTTCGGCCTCACACTCATAAGAGATTAAATCAATTTTAAGCTTTTCAATACTCCAGATGAACATTAGTTGAAAGCACATATTCAAAGCACCTACGAAGGCGTCTTCAGGTGTGAGCACATCGGGCTTACCATACAATTCTACAGGAGCGGAGAAATCCATTCGAGCACCGTTGCTACATGCGATCGCCCCTAGATGGCCTCCCTTCCATACAGTAGTCGTCTTATATGTTGGCATATCTTTTTCACCTACCACTAGTAACTAATGCGTCTAAGGTAGTTGTGATCTCTTCGGCTATTCTAGAAGCTGCCTTCAGCCCTTTTTTGTCGAGTTTCCTCCTCGATCTAAGCTTTTCAACACCCCACACGTTAAGGAAATCTGTCACTACTATTGAACGTGCTGTCTTCCCACTGTATTTTTCAATAGCTTTTTCAGCGCATCTCTTTTCGCAGCCATCGACTGAAATTGTTGGAAAAAATTTAGCGAACATTCTTTCTCCTTTCTCCCCTGTTAAGAAGAGGGGAAGACAAATCGTCACCGTGTTATCAGGCCTTAACTGTTCTAAGACTAGGCGCGTGGCTATCCTGGAGATAGTGCCCTCCACACAACCCTCACCACTGCAGGAGACAACTCCGATCTTTGGCGGTGAACTCATGAGGCTGTTTCTCCTTGATTTAATTCATCTACCTTTAACGCGATCTTATCAGCCAATAACTTTGATAATTCACGTCCTGCCTTATCGAGGAATGTTACGCTTTTTGGTTTGAGATGTCTATACTCTTTAAGAAGGTCAATTACCCTAAAATTTGCAGTTAACTTGGCACCTGAGAACTCCAAGTTCTTCTTTGCACATTCCAGAGGGCAACCATCGACAGCAATGCATGAGTGGGACTTCACTAGACGTCGAGTTTCCTCATCACCACTAACCAACAAGGATAGACAAAGTGTATCTGTTACTCCTTTTCTTAGATCTTCAACTACACAATATGTGGCTTCCCTGCTGATTGTGCCAAATGCTTTCCCAATACCGCTGCAAGGAATAATAAAGATAGGGTCAGTCAACTCATTTGTTCTCCTTCTTCCTTCGCTTCATTTCATTCGCCAGCTTCACTTTCATCAGCTCGAAGTATCTCTCAGCTGTCAAGAGTTGATCTAAGGTTTTGTTAAGATTAAAAGGAGATATTAGAACTAACCAACTCCGTCCATAGGGATCTTCGTTTATCATCTCAGGTTTATCATTAAGTGATTGATTGACCTCAATAATAGTCCCTTCAAGGGGTGAGATTATTGAAGAAACAGCCTTTATGCTTTCCAATTGTGCGATTTCTTCAGATCGGGTAACCTTAATTCCAACTTTGGAAAAGTCTATATAGACAACATCGCCTACTCTCCTTTGAAAGAAATCCGTCAACCCCACGCGCACATGTCCATTTTCTAACTTAACCCACATATCATTCTCAGTGTAGAATAGTCCCTTTTTCACGGTGAAGATAAATTTATCCACCAGAGTTTGATAATAATCGTTATCCATTTCATTTTCACCTTTTTTCTTTAAGAGATTCAGTAAACTGTTTCATTTCTCTTCTTAACAAGTTGTGTACTGATTTTGTGCTCACAGTTGAAACAATACTCTTGGCTGGAATTTGTCTAGAAGATTTTTCCACATTCACCACAAATAACCTTTCTTAATGTATTTTTCCTCGACATGGAAGTATGGAGGAGGTCCCTCAATCCTTGTATACGAGCACATCCTTTCTTCATCGTACTATTAGACATCCATTTCATGTCCTTATTTTCATTAATAAATTCATATATTTAAATATATAGACTTATCATCATTCGAGATTTAAATCGAAATAGTTAAATTTGTTGTGAGAAATGAATACTTGAAAAACCAATGATATTAAAAACAACTAAACGAGAGAAAAATAAGAGTCTTGAAAGGCTCCTTTGCTCAGGTCTTCGACCAGAAGACAACCTAGAAGAGTATGCGATGGAATTAAAGAAGCTTGCCAGTGACGTGGCTGATGAAGAGTTGGTCGACAGAAAAAGCAGACTATTAAAAGCCTTGGCCAATGAAACGAGATTGAAAATGCTGAGGCTCCTTAGTAAGAAGGAGATGTGTGTCTGTGAGTTAACGGTTGCTCTAGATCTTACTCAGCCCACGGCATCCCATCATCTCAACATTCTAGAGAATATAAGATTGATAAAGTACAGAAAGGAAGGAAAATGGGTCTTCTACAGTGTCGCTAACTCTGAACGCGTCAAATACATCTTCAACTTCCTAGAATTTCCCAGTCTATCGTAACTTCTTTTTTTTTAGCAGAATAGTTGCATAAACACCCAAATATAGGATATTCAGTATTATCCACTAAATGAGAACATGTATCGATAAATTTAAATGCATCAATATAAACACTACGTCGGAGTGATTACAATGGTGGGAACAAAAGAGGTACAGTTAGGGGTCTTCGAGAAGTATCTCGCTGGATGGGTAGTTTTATGCATGGTCTTCGGACTGTTTCTATCACAATACTTCCCAGCGCTCAGTATTGCGATCGACAACATGCAAATTAGTGGAATATCGATCCCCATCGGCATATGTCTGTTCTTGATGATGTATCCCGCTCTCTTGAATGTGCAGTTATCGGAATTAAAAAAATTAATGCATAATCCTAAACCGATCATTTTAACACTTTTCTCGAATTGGATAATGGCTCCATTAATACACGCTTTCCTAGCTTATTATTTTTTGATGGGTCACGATCAATTGATTGTGTCATTGATTTTACTTGGTTCTAGTCCTTGTACTGCGATGGTCTTGGTGTGGGGTGGTCTCGCAGGAGGGAACCAGGAGCAGAATTTTATCAATACCAGCTTAAACACGGTAACAATCATGTTTCTTTACGTTCCTATAGTCTCTCTCTTAACTGGAATTCAGAACATTCAGCTTGACAATAGCACTCTCCTCTTATCCGTGTTTGTTTTTATCGGAATTCCTATGGTGTTAGGTTACTTCTCTAAGAAGTATATCACTCGAACGAAGGGAGAGACATGGTTCATTGAAGTGTATAAACCGATAGTGGGAAAAATTGCGATGCTGGCACTCTTGACTACATTAATTGTGTTATTTTCGCTGAATGGAAATGTTCTGATCCAAAATCCCAGGGATATGGTTATCGTTTCGGTTCCCTTACTACTCGGATCTGTCATCATAGTGGGAATTAACTTGCTCCTCACTAAGTTTATGGGACTACGATATAAAGAAGCGATCATCGCTGTGCTTATTGGTTCTTCTAGCCATTTTGAGATCGCTATTGCAACCGCCATCAGCCTTTATGGCTTGGGTTCACAAGTGACACTTGGAACAACGATGGGATTGTTCTGGGAGGTTCCAATAATGCTCGGATTAGTGTATCTCGGCAAAAAACTGAATCAAAGAGGCTTTTGGAAAAAATGAGAAATACGTAAAACATGATGATTAAGTAAAAACCTAATACTTACAAAACAGTCAACTTTAAAAAATAATTGCTTACCTTCTCGATTCAATCCAGAGCATCAGCAAAATCATCCTGAGAATGAGGACTAAAGTTTAATCCCAAACCCAAATATTAGAGCTATGCTGAAAAATCAAGGTGGTTGTGAACCTGAGAGAATGCTTAAAAGACTAAATAGATTTTTATCGGTTAAAGGAAAGCATTAAAATTAAGCACATCATTAAAACAGGATTATGTTTTGATTTAACTTCGACAATAATCATAACTCTTTTTTTATAAAGATTATGCTACCGAAGATTCCAGTAATATACTAATCTAGACTACCAACCCAATCGTAATCGTTCTTTTATGTGTTCTTTCTAATAAGAATGAACTCCAATTTAATAAGCCAATCGTAATCTTCCAAATAATGCTAATCTCTGAAAAGTAAGGCAATATTAGCCATATTTATCAAAAACCTTATGTGATGTCAATCGGTATCATACATGATATTAAACTATATTTTTCAGGTAGAAATTTTACAGAGTTTTTAAATAAAGAAGGGTATATCTAAAGATAAGGTATTAAATAATGCAAAAAAAGATTATTGTCCTCGATACATCAGCTTTTTTATGGGATACAACCCGCTATCCATAGAAGAGCTACAAGTAACTACACCCTCAGTCATTAATGAGATAAAATCTGGGACATCACCCCATACGCGAATAAAGATAGCTCTAAATGCGAGAAAACTAGATCTTCGAGAACCTTCTCCAAAAATACTTAAAGAGATTATTAATTCTTCGATTAAAATAGGAGATTTCCCTTCTCTATCTAAAGCTGATATGGATATATTGGCTCTCTCATTAGAACTTCAACGAAATGATTTTTCCCCAATCTTAGTAAGTGATGATTATGCAATTCAAAACGTTGCAGAATACTCAGGTTTACATTATACATCTCTAATGACTTTTGGGATACGTTATCGTTTCGAGTGGGGTCTGTACTGTCCAGCTTGTAAAAGAAGATACGCTTTAAACTTATCTATAAAAGTATGTAAAATTTGTGGAACCCGTCTTAAACGAAGAGTTATTAAAAAGACTCCAATAAACCAAAAAAGGAAATAAAAAAATCAATAAGCTATAAGCGAAAAATTATATCCAAAGAATTACTTATTAAACGAGTCTTAATTTCTGAAATAGAAATATTGTAATTACTATTATTTAATGAGACTCTGTTAATCAACACGTTACTTCTCTTCTTCCTTTAGTTTCGATATGAATCTTTTTTAAACTCATCCCTTAGAATTAATTCTATCGTTCTTTTAAAATATTCTTTGATAATTACATTTTAACCTCTCAGAGAAGAGTGCTTCTTATGGAAGATTTATTAAAGTTCAGGAGATAGTACTTTTATGAGGTGTCTTAATGAGTAGTGTGTATAGATCAAGGCTTACAGGAAAAGTTAATGAAGAAACAGCGCGGTTTATCTCCTCCCTTGAGGACGATAAAAGAATTTTCGAAGAAGACATAGATGGAACTGAAGCTCATAATATAATGTTATACGAACAGGATATTATTGATAAAGATGATTTAGGGAAGATTCTCTATGCTTTGGAAAAACTCCGCTCAGAAATGAGAGAGAAGAAGATAAGATATAATCTAGAAGTTGAGGATATTCATGAATATATAGAAACTTATGTAATTGAAGAGATTGGCATTAAAACTGGAGGTAAGCTTCATTCAGGGAGATCAAGAAATGATCAAGTTACAGTAGATATGCGGATGTATTTACGAACTAAATTGATTAAAGTGTCAAAGTTAATACTCAATCTTCTAGATACTCTGTTGAAAATTGGGGAAGATCACACAGAAACTCTTATGGTACTATACACACATACGCAGCAGGCTCAAATAGGTGTCTTTTCTCATTATCTTCTAGCTTATGCAGATTCAATTTTTCGAGATATACAAAGATTTCAAGACTGCTACGATAAAATAAATCTTAATCCGCTGGGTGCAGGTCCTATTGGCGGATCAAGTCTAAACCTAAACCGAATGAGAACGACAACACTCTTAGGTTTCAATGGGATTATTGAAAACTCGATAGATGCTATTAGTTCTAAGGATTTTGAATTAGAAACGGCATGTATATTAGCCATTCATATGTCAACACTCAGTCGAATAGCTGAAGATTTCATAATTTGGTCCAGTACTGAATATGGTTTCTTAGAAATAGCTGATGAGTACTCTTCTGTCTCTAGTGTGATGCCCCAGAAAAAGAATCCATGTACACTAGAATTAATCCGTGGAAAGACAGGAAAAGTCTATGGAGACTTAATAAGTTTACTTACAATAATTAAAGGACTCCCAACAGGATATAATCGAGATCTTCAAGAGATAAAAACATCACTATGGGATAGCCTTGATGTAGTTTCAGCCTCTCTACCGATTTTAACCGGTGTAATTTCTACAGTAAAAGTCAAAAAGGATAGAATGCAAAAGGTTGCATCTGAGAGTTACGCCTTCGCAATGGATCTCGCAGAACGTCTCATTGAATCAAATTCGCTATCCTTCAGGGAAGCTCATAAACTTGTTGGAAATCTCATTAAAGAGATTATAAGAAAAGATATTAAACCTAAAGAGATAACGGCTAAATTACTGAATGAACTCTCCATCAAAGTTCTTGAAAAGAACATCTCAATAACCGATATAATAATTCAGAGCACTGTGGATGTAGAATCAGGTCTCTTACAACGCAAAACTTTAGGCAGCCCTATACCTAAAGAAGTGAAGAGAATGATAAAAGATCGAAAAAAACTACTTGATTTACATAAAAACAATATAGCTTCCAGAGTTAGAAAATTAGAGATAGCTAATAAAAATCTTAGAAACACTGTAAAAAAATATCTTTCTGCATAATATTATCCAAAAAGAGAAAAATAAAATAAGTAATTACCAGACAAAAAAGAGAGTTGAAAGATATTGGAAGAAGATGGAAAGATTAGGATTAGACCAAGAGTCGTCTACAACTTGCTCGGATAAGTGCGGCTGAAGGTGAAAAGTTTGCGTCTAAAATCAAGGAAATGAAACAAATATTGGATCGAATCGATAAAGATGAAATTAGAAATACAATAACAAAATTAACCCCAAAAACATGAAACAAAGGAATTTAAAATTAAGATCGAACAAAATAATAGAATGACGGTACATCTCTTACTAGTTTACTTTATACAATTTCATTTCTTCTACTAAAAGTATATATGTAATTCGATATTCTTCGGAATATAATTGAGGTAATCAATATGAATCAAGTTATGGAACTGAATGAATGTGAACTTTGTGGAAAAAGAGGAGAAGATTTGAGCAGATTCTCGGCAAATCATAAAGAATTGGGATTGATAATGGTCTGCCAAGAATGTTGGGTAAACCTATATGATGATAATAATATGGTAAGTAATAGTAGTAATAGTAGTGCTGGAAGTTTAAATAAAAGTCCATGTGCTAACTGTTCAAGTTCAACTTGTAGATTTTAAAATGTAAAAGAGACCCAAAAAAAAGGGATAAAATCAGGGTCTCTCTTAGTTAGGTTTGATTTCCCATCTAAATGGACATATTATAAGAAAAAACTACATAAATGTCCGGCTATTATTTTGACATTTCCAACTAAAAAACGAGTAAAAAAGAGATATTTTCTCATAAGTATAGAATTACTTAAGTTTAGACATTAGTAATAATTGGGGCGTCAATTTTTAGTATATAATTTTTCGATGGATTTAAAAAAAAATTATTTTGATGTCGAGTAATGTTGCTTTCTCTGAAAACCCAATCTTATGTTGATAAATTCTGTTAAGGTCTGATTAATAAAGGATGCATTTGGCTTCCCCCATACAACCCCATGGCAATGTGGATTAACATAGATATAAAAATCCTGATTTCTAAATCTAAAATAAGCTTCGTTTGAATGACCATATTTAGGTTCAATAAGTATCTTGAATGGCCAAATCTCACAAGCAATAGGTTTCATATGTTGAATACTACAAAAATATCTGTGCCTTGATTTTATAAGGAAAGGACACAAACCATCAACTGTTTTTCGTATATAAAATCCACCAATACTCTGTAGTGCCATACCGTAACCATAAGTTCTCGTAATATTTACCCAATCCTTTACCGAAAGTTGAACAGTGTATCTACAGCAATCACCACAACCTAAACATTGCCATGATTTTATTCTTCTCCACGGAATAAACTTCAAAATTATTCGCACCTCATTACGAGCATTCTTAGCGATTATAAGAAACTATTTCATAAACTGCTTGAGCTTAAGGCTTTCCTTTTAAACTTTAAAGAGAGACAAAAATTTACAATTATAAGAAGCTATGGGCCATTCTTGAATAGATATTTATTTTATTCAAGAAACAAAATTATGTTAAATGTATATTTCATTCAATTATGAATTAATTTAGAAACTTGAAATAAACAAATGCGTCTTCATTTCCGTAGTATAAAGGTATTGTATGGGTATATTCAAATTCTAACGCTTCATAAAAACTCTGCGCAGTTATATTGCTCCGCCTTACTTCCAATCTAACCGAATTCATTTTAATATTTTCCAAAAAATGGATTATTGTAGTTATTAAACTCTTCCCAATTCCTTTTCTCTTTTCTGAAGGAATGACAGCGATTGATATAATTAGACCAACATTTATCTGGACAGCAGCAATAATATAGCCAACTATCGCTTCTTTTTTCACGGCTACGAGAAATGTTTTTGGATTCAAAAAGTAGAGGGAAGTAATGAATGTTAATGGATAGGGATTCTTGAATGAAATCTTTTCTATTTTATAAATAGTAGATAATTCCCTTGAAAAAACTCTTCGGATCTTAAGTTCTTGCATTAAAACCCCTTTAGTAATATTTTTTGTGTGTCCATTTATTGATCAATGATGTAAAATCTCTATCCAATCCTAATGCATTTCGAAAAGTGATTTTATAGTTCAGCGAAGGACTAAAGGATAATTGATCAAGTTTTATGAAAAAATAAGTTCTTATCCTTCCCTTAAATTTTATGTCTAAGATAGGTTTACAATCAAAGCGTTGAGGAATTTCAATTAACGTATTAATTGACTTTTTCTTTATTTATAGACCTTTTTTGATAAAGTTTTTTTACTTCGATTATAAATTATAAACCCTTAATCTTGTTTCCAGCAATTATATCAGGTCTAGCCATCTTCATTGAGGAGCTTGAAGCATGAGCTCTCATCACCGTAAAACCTTTATTCCTTAATGCCCATACAAGATTTCTCTCATCTTGTATACTTTGTATTCATTTAACAGTTCATATTATATGGCTTACTTACTATTGGCTTCAACATTAAACAAACATTCATTGATAAAGCTGTTTTTCGTCTCTCTGAGTTATAGTATGCATTCTTATAATAAATCTAAATAGAACTTAACACTGTTTTTTATACAAAAGAGACTCGACATTAAAAATTTTGGTGAAAAGAATGCAGTTGATTTCCTATGAAAGAAAAAAAAGAATTATGAAAGTGGTTCCTAGGAATATTAACGATCTTTGGGTATTATATAATGTAATCCATAAAAACGATCAAGTTTTTGCGAAAAGTACTAGAATTGTTAAAGGTGAAGAAGAAACTGCTCGCCCTACTAAGGGTAAACGAGTCTCTATATTTATAGGAATACACGTTGAAAGTATTACTTTTCAAAAAGAGATGGATCGATTAAGGATTCATGGTTTAGTAATTGAAGCCCCAGAAAGATATAAAATAATTGGGAGTTACCATACAATAAACATTCCACTTAAAAAACCTATGACGATCGTCAAAGAAGTTTGGCTTAACCATAACATTGAGCGGATTAGAAAGGCTTGTAAAATAACAACACGACCCATAATAGTAGTTTCTATCGATAGTGACGAATGCTGTATAGCTCTTTTACAACAATATAATATAGACATTAAAGCTGAAATAAAGGTTAAATTACCTAGCAAACGTGAAGCTGAAAAGAGAGAGCCTGCAGTTTCAAAGTATTTTAAAACAATATTAAAGTTTCTAGACTTAGTTTGGAAAGATACACAAGGAGTAATATTGATGATAGGGCCCGGATTTTTTAAAGATAATTTAGTAAAATATATTCAGATAGAGCAATCAAAACTTTTTGGTGCAATTAGAGATATTAGAACAGTTGGAAATGGGGGAATTTCAGGAGTTAAAGAAGCTATCCGCAGTGGAGTTCTTGATAAAGTTGCGAAAGAAGGAAGAGTTATTGAAGAAACAAAAATTGTAAATGAAGTCCTTTCTCGACTTGGAGCTAACCAACATAAAGTTACTTATGGTCTAATGAATGTCGAGAAGGCAATAAATATTGGAGCCGTAAAAATATTGTTGATAGCAGACGAATTGTTAAGAAAAGAAAATGAACATGAAAGAAAAAGTGTAGAAGATCTGATGCTGAAAGTTGAAAAAATGGGTGGGAGAATAATGATAATAAATACTCAATTTGAAGCAGGTAAACAATTAGTGGGTTTAGGTGGAATGGCTGCTCTGCTTCGTTTTTCAATTGCCTAATGAAAGAGATTAGCATAGTTTTTATTGAAAAAAAAATTAGATGAAAAAGTTTAGTATTTTCCGCGTGTTTATTTGAAAAATAATTCTATGTTTAAAAAAGTAATAGTTAAAAAAGGAAGTAAAGAAACTGGAATCTAGTTATGGTGATAGGATTATGGTGGTTTATAATCCTTCTCACTGGAAATTACTGGAAAAGTTAAGAGAGAAGAGTATAGAGATTATGGATGCCCTAGCCTTAAAAGGAATAGTTTCTGGAATATATGGGAGTGTAGTTAGAGGTGATGTAACTCCTAAAAGTGATATTGACATTATTATTCCTTATGTCTTATCTTCTCATTCAGTCGAATTAGCTTTAACTAGTAGTGGATTTGAAATCTACAAAAAAATAATTACTCAAGGGACACCTAACTCTACTCCGAAAGCACATATTTTTTTAGACATTGAAGAGAAAAAGTCTGTAACCTTCCCTCTTGCAACTTTTAGTACTTTAGAACGTGAGTTTTATAAATTTGGGGGATATTTAGAGCTCGATACTCTTAAAGCAGATAACCGAGTGCCTGGATGCAATAAAGAGTTAATGTTAATTGAACCAATCGGGCAAGGACATATGACGTCTTCAATCCATTATAGAGAAAGAGAAGTAGCAAGGACTATTGGGATCAGCATCAAGATTATCAAAGAAAGAATAAGAGTCTTAAAGCGCCGTAAAAAAGTAGGGAGAACAGGAATCATTCTTTCAGTTCAATTAGAGAATGAAGAGGTATTTGAGAACATCTTAAGAAAAATAGCTGCTTCAAACCCTATTATTCGAAGAAGACTTAGGAACAAATAGAAAATATTATCGAAGATATTATAATAAAAGGTTTTAAGTATAGTCTCTAATTTTGTAGAGGTGATCATATATGACGCGAATGATTAAAGCAGGAATAATTGGTGGAACAGGATACACAGGACTTAGTCTATTAGAGGTCTTAACCAGACACAAAAATGTAGAGCTTCAATTTGCAACAACTAGGAGAAGAAAACTAGTAGGAAAGCCTGTTCATAGAGAACATCCGAACCTATTAGGTTTAACTGACTTAAAATTTTCATTGTATGATCCCATGAATCCAACTCTAATTGAAAGTAATAAGACATTAATTAATAAAGCAAGAGATTGCGATGTAGTTTTTATCGGGGTCCCCTCAGGCGCTTCATTTAATATAACTAAGGATCTCGTAGGTTACAATACGAAGATAATCGATACAAGTGCAGACTTCCGTCTAAAAAACCCAGAATTATATAGAGAATATTATAAAAGGGAGCATCCACTCCCTGACCTCTTAAAGGAGTATGTTTATGGTTTACCAGAGCTCCATAGACAAGAGATAAAGAACGCAAAATATGTAGCGTGTCCTGGGTGTAATTCAACAGCGATGATTCTCGCGGGTTATCCACTGACTAAGCTACAGGAACCCATAGAATTTACAATTGTCTATAATGTTATGACTGGATCGTCAGAAGCAGGAGCTGAACCGAAAAGAGCTTCTCATCATTCTGAAAGATCAGGGGTTGCTAGACCATATTATGTTAAGAAACATAGACATTTAGCAGAAGTCAGACAGGAGTTAGGGTTTGAGCCTAGTAAAGTATCTGCATCAATGTTTGCTATTCCAATGGTGAGAGGTGTTGAATGTATTGGTCATGTTTACCCGGATAGAATTGTAGAAGAGAAGGAGCTCTGGAAAGTGTTCAGAGAAGCTTACAGTAATGAACAATTCGTAAGAATAAGGGCAAAAAAGACAGGAGGTCCTGGAAGTCTTCCAGATGTTAAGTATGTTCGCGGATCCAATTTTTGTGACGTAGGATTCTTCGTTGATAATGAAAGTGGCAGAATTGGTGTTATTTCTGCATTAGATAATTTGATGAAGGGTGATGTAGGTAACGCGGTGCAATCAATGAACATTATGTTTGGTTTAGATGAAGCCACCAGGCTTATGGATATGGTACCTAGTAGCCTATTTGAATAATTGTAACCTGCTGGATCATTCAGTATGTTCAATTAAATACTGAAATGTTTTTCTTTGGAAATGATGAATATATAAGTCTAAGTATGATATCGAAGATATAATTTCAATACTTTTAGTTGTTCTATAAAAAATGAGAGAATTTTTCTTTAAATGGTAAAAAGTTTAAGGTTTTAGAATAATTCTTTCGTTAAAGGTGAAAAATGATGGAGCCTTTAGAGTTACTTTTTGTTCTCTTTGCGATCTGGATTTGCGTATATGTAATATTTCGACGTTTATCCAAAAAGAGAGATAATTTAGAAGTTAATCCATTATATATTATGTTTAGAACAACAAAACTTAATAACTTCCTAAAGAAAACAGCTCAGTCGAAACCTAGATCATGGCGGATCTTTTCTAATATAGGAATTATAGTGGGTTGCATCGAAATAGTTCTTGCCATATACTTTCTAACTCTTAATTTATATCGATTCCTTTACATACCTCAAGAAGCTACAGCTATAGTTCCTCTCCTTCCAGGGATAACTGTAAGCTTAGGGTGGTTTCCCTACATACTAATTGCTATAGCTCCAGCAGTTACAATTCATGAACTATCACATGGTATAATAGCATTCCTAGAGAAAATTCCGATTAAATCTTCAGGAATAATTGTAGCGCCAATAACTTTTGGAGGATTTGTAGAACCTGATGATAAGGTATTTGAAAAAGCTTCTTTAGTTTCCAAGTTGAGGGTGATCTCTGTCGGTTCATTGAGTAACATAATTGTGGGATTGTTAGCAATGTTGCTTACATTTACCCTTTTTATGCCCACTTCAGGAGTGTTAATTATGAATGTACAACCAGAAGGTCCCGCTTTTAATGCTGGAATACGGCCGTGGGATGTTATAGTCAAAGTTAATGGAGATTACACAAGTAACGTATCAGAATTCATATTCTTCATGTTAAATGTGGAACCTGAAACTCTTTTGGTGATTGAAACATCAAATGGAATTAGAAATGTTGTAACAATATCAAGTGTAGAAAACGCTAGTAGGGGAATCTTAGGAGTACGTGGGTTAACAGATTATTATGCTATGCGAGTGGGAGAGATAAATACTCAATTATCCTATCAGGTACATATGATATTGAATTGGATTTTTATCATAATGGTTAACTTAGCAATTTTTAATATGATACCGCTCTTTCCATTAGATGGAGAAAACTTCATTTACGCTATTTTAAAAGTAAAAATGACGAAAAGAATCAAAGAAACAAGAATTATAATTAACGCAATTTTTCTCATATTAATTGTTTCAAACTTCCTGTTTTCATTCAATACATTTGGAATAAATCTGATTTAGTCCTTTTGTAAGGTGTTTAATTGAAAAAATGTACATTCTGCATAAAGGAAGCTATTTACTTCCGTTCCTATTCAGGAGAAAGATTCTGCAGAAAATGTTATATTAAATCCATCGAGAAAAATGTTACACATACAATTACCAAATATAGAATGTTTACACCTAATGATCGGGTAGCGATTGCAGTATCAGGAGGTAAAGACAGTCTTTCTCTTCTCTGCATCTTAAATAAAATTGAAAAGAAATTTCCTAAAAGTGAGCTCATAGCGATAACAATTGATGAAGGTATCTCCAATTATAGATCTGAAGCAATTAAATTAGCTGATGAACAATGTCAAACATTTGGAATAGAACATCATACTTACTCCTTTAAGGAATTATATGGATACAACTTAGATGAAATCGTCAAGGCATCAGAATCTGGAGGAAAATTAACATCATGTTCTTACTGTGGAATACTGCGAAGAAAAGCCTTAAACCTAGTTGCTAAAAAGGTTAATGCATCAAAGCTAGCAACAGGCCACAATCTAGATGATGAAGTACAATCTATGGTCATGAATCTTCTTCGAGGAGACATCGAGCAAATGCGTAGGGTTGGATCTGTTTTCGAAGGTAAGAAAAATGGATTTGTAGAAAGAGTAAAACCTTTATGTCATCTTCCTGAAAAAGATGTAGCTTTGTATGCTTATTTAAAAAAGGTTAGATTTCAATCGATCTCTTGCCCATATATGGAAACTTCGATGAGAAGTGATGTTCGACAATTTCTTAACGATTTAGAAATGAAACACGCAGGTATTAAATTTAATATCTTCCAAACTTTCAAAAAAATAAAAGATAAACTAGGAAGTGAAGAACAAAAAAATAATATAAAAAACTGTGTGATATGTTATGAGCCTACCTCAGGAAAAATCTGTAGATCTTGTAACATACTTTCTTCTCTTGGATTGGAGTTACAAAAGCCGAAATTAATATAATTTTTAATTTTATTTCGATATTTCATTTTTAAGTTAAATTAGAACAATAATATTAATAGGTATATCAAATAATCTTTGTGAACCCTCTTATAACAAATGAAGCTTAGAGAAGCATGTTGATCAAATATCTATTCAAAAATATATTATCGGTCATCTAATTTGTGAACGACTTTATTGTTAAATTTAATTCTCATAGATTTGAGAACAACAGACCGAGAGAAACTCTATATTAAACCCAGAAGCTTTTGCGTATTTAATAACATTATCATCCGGAAAAGCTATAGCATTGACTCCGGAAGCGATAGCTAGTTTGTCCGTTTCAAATCTATGCTTTCCAGTGGGTCTCATACATCCCAAAGCAATAGGAGTGTCTGGAAACATAATTCTTGCAGTTGTTAAGATTTTGGCGATGTCTTTGGGAGTGGGTGGTTTAACACCTTTCATGAGTGTGTTTCTTAGTGGTGTTAGAGCAATTATGACGAGTGCACTTGGTTTGTATTTGGCAATCATCTTTAAAGCTGTAAGTTCACCTTTCAATTTTCCATAGTGTAAACCGACGATGATATGCGGGATAAAGTTGTTTTTAGAATCATGTAAAGCTTTGAGGGATGCTTCATAATTCTTCACGGTGACATCCAACTTGTAAATTTCCTTGATAGTTTGGTTTGAACCTATAATATCAATTAACACAGAATCAACTCCAGCTTCCTTTAGTCTATTAGATACTTTGTTACCAATGATGCCAGTATGGACAGCAATTGTTAAATTGTACTCTTTTTTCACATAGGTAATAGCTTCAAGGAATTTCTCAAGAGGCATTGAGCCATCGGGTAAGCATCCTCCACTTATCAAGCATCCTTTACAGCCTTGTTCACTAAGTTTTCGGCAGACATCAATAAGCTTCTTAGGAGTAGTGGCCGAGATCATGGTTTTTAAGAGTTGAGTATTACAATGTTTGCACATTAAGGTGCATGAAGTACCAGTTATAGAGATTGATGGAAATGTATTTTTGGGTACATTGAAATATGCGTTTTTATAATGTAGAAAACTAGGTGCATAAAATTTGATGGTGTTTCCAAAATTTTTTCTACGAATCTCACTCGAAATCTGTAATAATTGACTTAAATCTTTATCTAGGGTCTCCACTGATTTCAACCTCAAATATAGTTCAAATTAGAAGTATTTAAACGATTAAATGGATTGAAAAAGAAAAAAAGGGAATAAAATTTAAGTTAATTATCTTTGTTTACCGATAATTTCCATCATTTCTGCCATTCTACAAGAGAAGCCCCACTCGTTATCGTACCAAGCTAACACTTTGATAAGGTTACCACCGACTACCATGGTAGAAAGACAGTTCACAATTGCTGAGTGAGGATCACCTACAAAGTCTCTAGAGACTAATGGTTCATCAGTGTAATTTAAGATTCCTTTGAGTCTTCCATTAGCTGCTTCTCTGAATGCATTATTAATGTTTTCTTTTGTAACATCTCTTTTTAAGGTTGCGACTAAGTCAATTATTGATACAGTGGGTGTTGGAACTCTAAGAGATAGCCCATTCATTTTACCTTTTAACTCGGGCAGTATAAGTGTAGAAGCAACAGCAGCCCCAGTCGTTGTAGGTATAATGTTGAGAGCTGCCGCTCTTGCACGTTCTAGTTTTTTGTGCACTAAATCGAGAATTCTCTGATCATTGGTATATGAGTGAACAGTTGTCACTAGGCTCGCTTTTATTCCAAAGTTCTTGTGTAAAACATCAGATACTGGAACTAAACAATTTGTTGTACAAGAAGCATTAGAAATTATTGAGTGTTTCTTTGCATCGTAGAGATGATCGTTTATTCCCCTAACGATGGTTATATCTGGATCTGGAGATGGAGCAGAAATCAGTACTTTCTTAGCACCAGCTTGGAGGTGTTTCGATGCACGTTCCTTGGATCTAAATATACCGGTTGACTCCACAACAAGGTATACGCCTAAATCTTTCCACGGTAGTTGAGTCGGATCTCGCACTGAGAGAGTCTTAAGTTCTTTTCCGTTAACAAAGATTGAATTATCTTTAGCTTTTATTTCTCCTTTAAATCTTCCATAATTTGAGTCATATTTTAAGAGATGTGCAAGTGTCTTTGCATCAACTAAATCGTTGACAGCTACAATTTCAATGTCTGTTCCTCTTTCCATTACTGCACGAAACATGAGTCTTCCGATTCTACCAAATCCATTAATTGCTACTTTTGTTTGTGTCAATATCATTAAGCTCCTTTGCAAAGAAGTATTATGGTCTACTTTAAAAAGTTTAAGTTAAGTATTAGTTTTAAAAAATCTTTTAATTACTTACTGTTAAAAAAAATTGATTATGTACATCAAATTTATATCTTGTTTTAGGTTAGTAGGAAGATTAACAAATTTATGAGGAATAAAAGATGATAAATTTGATAACTATGGATGATTTTGACTTCGAAAATAAAACCGTTCTCATTAGGGTTGATTTCAATTCTCCTCTAGATTCTGAAACGAAGATAATTACAGATGATACTAGAATACGAAGACATGCAAAGACAATAAAAGAACTGATGGATAAGGGTGGAAAAGTGGTCATAATTGCTCATCAAGGTAGACCAGGATCCCATGATTTCTCCACTTTACAACAGCACGCTATTGTATTGGGTAAGATCCTTGGAAAATCAGTGAGGTATGTAAGTGACATTTTCGGTGAAGCAGCAAAGTCTGAAATTAAGAATCTAAAAAAAGGGAATGCATTAGTCATTGAGAATGTAAGAATGTTTTTAGGTGAAATGAAAAAGTTAACTGCGGATGAACATGCTAAATCTGAGTTAGTCAAGAATTTAGCACCTTTAGCCGATGTATATGTGAATGATGGTTTTGCTGTAGCGCATAGAGCTCATGCTTCCATTGTTGGTTTTCCTACAGTTTTACCTAACGTGGTAGGAAGAGTTTTAGAAAGGGAGCTCAAGGTTCTTGATAAAGTGAAGAAAGCTGAAGATAAACCGTGTATCTATGTGATGGGTGGAGCTAAAGCAGATGATGCAGCAGCAATATCAGATTATGTCCTAGGTCATGGAACTGCGGATTATGTTCTAACAGGCGGTGTTATTGGTCAATTGTTCCTTTTTGCGCAAGGTGTGGATATTGGAGATGCTAATGTGAGATTTCTTGAAAAAAAGAAATTTGTTCAATACATACCGAAAATTAAAGAGTTATTCAAAAAATATAATGGAAAGATCTTGTTGCCAGAAGACTTCGGAATAGATGTTAATGGTAAACGGAAAGATATTACTTTAAGCGATTTACCGACACAATATTCGATGTTCGACATTGGTTTAAAAACAGTTAAAAAATACACAGAACTTCTAAAGACAGCAAAAATTATCGTATTAAGTGGACCGATGGGTGTCTATGAACGGAAAGAGTTTATTTTAGGAACAAAAAGGATTTTTGAAGTTATAGCAAATAGTGATGTCTTTTCGGTAGTAGGCGGAGGTAACACTTTAGAAGCTGTTAAAAAACTTGGGTTATCTGACAAGATATCCTACATTAGCACGGGTGGTGGAGCTCTTATGGAGTTTCTAACAGGAAAGATTCTTCCAGGAGTTAAAGCATTAGAGAAGCAGCCTCTGTAATTTTTTCCCTTTTTTTATTTAAACATATAGATTACCCGTTTTTTTAAAAATAAGTTTTAAAATGATGGTGTTAAAATATAATAGGATATCCATGGATAAAATTTCAAAGAGAATTACTAAGAAGGAAGTTGAACATGTAGCTTGGTTGGCTAAAATTGAGCTAACTGAAGATGAGAAAAATCTTTTTACAGAACAATTTAATTCTATATTAGAATATTTCCAAATTATTGATGAAGCTGCGACGGATAAGGTTTTGCCATCATTTCATGCTGTAGAATTAACAGGTGTACTTCGAGAAGATATTGTAGAACCCTCTCTTTCCAGAGAAAAAGCTCTTGCAAACGCTTCCAAAAAGGATAAAGGGTTTTTCAAAGCGAATAAAATCTTTTGAAGTGAATCATATGAAAAAACCACATAGTCTTTCTGCAAAAGAGATTATTGAGAAAATTCGAGGAGGAGAATTAAAGGCTGAAGATTGTGTACTCTCCATCTTTAATAGAATCGAGGAGGTTGAAGGGAGAATTCATGCTTATGTTACTCTTACGAAAGAACTGGCTCTTCAAAAAGCAAGGAAAATAGATGCTAAAGTGAAAAACGGTGAAGTCTTAGGACGTCTTCCCGGTGTTTGTATAGCTTTAAAAGATAATCTCTGTACTGAAGGCATCTTAACTTCGTGTTCATCCCGGATTCTTGATGGATTTATTCCGCCATATAATGCAACTGTAGTAAATCTTCTCTTGAAGGAGGATGCCATTATAATCGGTAAGACAAACATGGATGAATTTGCGATGGGTTCTTCAACGGAGACAAGTTATTTCGGAGCTACAAAGAATCCATGGGATTCTTCGCGGGTTCCAGGTGGATCATCAGGAGGTAGTGCAGCTGCAGTATCTGCTGAAGAAGCTGTATTAGCTTTAGGCAGTGATACAGGGGGATCCGTTAGATGCCCAGCTAGTTTCTGTTCAATTGTAGGTTTAAAACCAACATATGGTCTTGTGAGCAGATATGGTCTAATTGCATATGCTAACAGCCTAGATCAAATTGGTCCCCTTTCAAGAAATGTTTACGATTGTGCTTTGTTATTGAATGTTTTAGCGAGTTATGATCCGAAAGATAACACTTCAATTCAAGTTCCATCTCAGGATTATACACAATTCTTAGTTGATGATATTTCAGATCTAAAGATTGGAATACCTAAGGAGTTTTTTGGGGAGGGAATTGATGAGAGAGTTTCGAAAAATATCTGGAATAGTATATACACTTTAGAAAAGTTGGGTGCTACATATGAAGAATTATCCCTTCCTACACTCAGGTATACTTTAGCCACATACTACTTGATTGCCATGTCCGAAGCGAGCTCTAATTTAGCACGATATGACGGAGTACGATATGGATATTCAATAGATGATGATTCAAAGAGTTGGAGTGAAGTCTACTCAAGAAATAGAAGGATAGGATTCGGTTCAGAAGTGAAAAGGCGCATAATATTGGGTACATATGCTCTATCAACAGGTTATTACGAAGAATATTATCTTAAAGCACTTAAAGTTAGAACATTAATAAGAGATGATTTCAATAATGCTTTCAAAAAATTTGATGTATTAGTAGGACCAACGATGCCAATTCCCCCATTTAAAATCGGAGAAAAAATCACGGATCCTCTTTCATTATACTTAACTGATCTCTTAACGGTTCCAGTTAATCTAATAGGTTCACCAGCTATATCTGTGCCATGTGGATTTGTTGATGATATGCCTATCGGAATGCAAATAATTGCTCCAGCTCTTAGAGAAGATCTATTATTGAAAGTAGCGCATATTCATGAACAGAATAACAAATTCAAAGATTATGCCCCAAAATTATGATGTTATTGATGAAATTGTGATTTTACTGGAAGCAATAAACGATGGCAAATAATACACTAAATAAAAACGTGAAAATTGGACTTGAGATCCATTGCCAACTTACCAACCTAAACACTAAGTTATTTTGTAGTTGTTCAGCGGATTATAGGGGTAAACCATCGAATACACATCTTTGTCCGGTCTGTCTGGGTATTCCCGGTTCATTACCAGTAGGAAATAAAGATGCAGTTAAAGATGCAATCTTAGTAGCCCTTGCGCTAGAGTCCAAAATCATGAGTAGACTCGTTTTCTTCAGGAAGAACTACTTCTACCCAGATATGTCTAAGAATTTTCAGATTTCTCAGTACGATAAAGCTGGCGGAGTTCCTCTAGCTATCGGAGGTCACGTCACTATACAGGCGGGTAATCGTAAGAAAAAGGTTGAGATAACTAGAATACAAATAGAAGAGGACCCAGCGAAACTTCTTCACCAGGGATCGATTGATATTTCACCTTACACTCTGGTAGATTATAATCGAGCGGGTATAGCTCTTTTAGAGATTGTTACAGAACCATGTTTAAAGTCTCCCAAAGAGGCTAGAATTTTCCTTCAGAAACTCAGAGCCATTCTCGAACATTTAGGAGTGTCAGATGGTAAACTTGAGGGTGCAATGAGATGCGATGCAAATATTTCCCATATTGGTGGAGACCGTGTAGAAATAAAAAATATATCTTCCTTTAAAGAAGTTGAAAGAGCATTAACTTTTGAGATAGTTCGCCAGAAGTCTTTACTTTCTAGAGGCATAAAAATTAAAATGGAGACTAGACATTGGGATGATAGTAGAAAAATTACGATTTCTGTACGTACTAAGGAAAAGGAACAGGATTATAGGTACTTCCCTGAACTAGACCTTGTCCCCGCAACCATCTTAAAAGAAGAAATTGAGAAATTAAGACGGAAGATGCCTGAACTTCCAGATGCAAGATGGGCGAGGTTTATGGAAAAATATAAACTTCCGACTTATGATGCGGAAGTATTGACAAATAATAAAGCCTTAGGTGATTTCTTTGAGGAATGCGTAAAATTTTATCCATATCCCAAAAAAATCAGTAATTGGATCATGACAGATCTTCAACGGTGGTTACATAAGAAGAATGTTGAGATTTCTAAGTCTAAAATTACACCTCAAGCTCTTGTAAGCATGATCCGTCTCATTGATAAAGGAATTATCAGTGGGAAAATTGCAAAAAAAGTTCTCCCAGAACTAATTATAACCGGAAAGTCTCCCGAAGAGATCGTTGAAGAGCAACAACTATTAAGAATTTCTTCCCGACGAGAAATAGAAAGGTTAACCGATAAAGTTCTTGAAAATAATCCTCAGGCTGTTAAAGATGCACTAGTTGATGAGAAAGCAGTTCATTATCTTGTCGGTCAACTGATGAAACTCTCAAAAGGAAAAGCTGATCCACAGCTATCAAATGAGATAATGAAAGAAAAATTGAGGAGCTTCCTGAATAAGTAGGACAGCTTCAAAATGGGACAAAGTTAGATACTAAATCTATTATTCTTTTTTCCTGTTTCAATGTGATTTTACCGATAGTCCACCCTAGAATAGCTCCAAAAAAAACATCTAGAGGATAGTGTATTCCCAAATAAAGTCGACTAAAGGCGACAAGTAAAGAGAGTAAATAGAGACATGAAGAAAACAAAGATAGCTTCCTTGTTACCACAGCAGAAAAAACGAAAAGTCTTGTTGAATGACCACTTGGAAAACTTGTCCCCAATTCATTCATAAATGGTATAATTGTAGGCAGTGTTAAAAATGGTCGAGGTCTTGAAACAAGTTCCTTTAAGAGAAAAATAGCAATCGTTCCGATTAATAATGAGATGACAATGAGAATGGATTCTTTTTTATAACCGAAAAAATAGAAAAGAAGTGAAAATAATATAACAACAGAGACTCTACCCATTTGTGTTACTACAAAAAAGATTGTATTGAGAAGAGGATTTGTTAGAGCAGGATTAATCTGAACAAGTATTGAAGCATCTAAAGAAGAAATCCATGAAGGGAAGATATCTTCACTCGGCAAAATAGTCGCGGTATTTGTGACTTCATAAATATATTCAAGGATTAGGGTAACTCCAACAAAGAAGATAATTAGCAGAATTTTATTCAGATAAAAATGTTTATGAGCAGTTTTCTTATCATCTTCCATTTTTTTATCCAGCATGTACCCATAATTTGTTAAAAAGATGGTTTCAAATCATTGCTTTTTTTTTAAAAGCCTTCCTAGCGTATGTGATATATCCTGAATGACCATGCATCAATGTTTCTGGTCGGGTTGCCCCTTCTTTAACCCTTATCTTCCTCATAATGCACTCAATGGTCACAATACCAACAAATTCATTTTTCTCTAATTCAATGACAGTCTTAACAACCTGCTCAATTGTTGGACTGAAAGAAACGATGCATCCACTTCCTCTTAAAGCCGTGTAAGCTCTTTGTATAACAAGCCAAGGAGTTGCTAAATCAAGAATGACTGCGTCAAGGCTACTCTCAAATATTCCAGAGATTATGTCTTTATTTTTCAACTCCACATATTCTAAGACATGCGCTTTCTTCAAATTCTTTCGAGCTTTTGTTAAGAATTCTTCTCTTACTTCGTAACTATATACTCTGCCATTTGGTTTAACATAATGAGCAAGAGCACATGTTAACGCCCCACTTCCAGTTCCTGCTTCCACAACTCTACTACCTGGACCAATGTTTGAATAAACTACAATTAAAGCTATGTCTTTGGGGTAGATAATCTGCGTTGAACGGCGGGCTTTCTTAATATAATCGTAAATCGTTGGTTTTAGAGCAACAAACTCGTAACCAAGGCTACTTAAAACTTTCTTGCCATATTTCTCCCCAATTAAATCCTCGTTTTGAATGAATCCTTTATGGGTATGGAGTTTCTCTCCCTTCTTAATATTAATTAAAAAAGTTCTTTTTGTATCTAAAAGAAAGAGAACATCGCTACCCTCTTGAATAATATTTTCATCGATTATATCGGAATGTTCTATCAAATCTAATCACATTACATCTTTTTTCTGGATATACTAATAATTTTAATCATTAATAGGTTTCGTCTTGATTATCTTGAATAGAAAATAGGAAGATGTAGAATAATCTTTACAATAAATGCTTTACTTCCAGTCTTCATGTTTTTTTGGATATCTAGTGTATTTGGATTAAGTCTAAGAACATAAGTG
>SDBT01000328.1_pt1 | contig 73192 bp, 105 predicted proteins | sample 2277101 | NCBI WGS metagenome assembly SDBT01 (sample SAMN10404973, study PRJNA504765) | marine sediment metagenome | isolation source: marine sediment core GS10_PC15, 103 cmbsf | place: Arctic Ocean: Southern Knipovich Ridge | collected 2010
TGCACAGCATTCCAGTGCCCCACTAAAAGTTCTTTATTAGATGGGAATGCCCACGTTTCTGTTTTGGCTTTATTTTTTGTTTTTTTCTTTTTCTTCTCCATCGTATAGGTATTAAAGGGTTATGGGGTGTTAAGTTGTTCGCTCAAGTCCTTAATTTCTGCTTTTATTTGTTCTTTAGTAGCTCCGTAGTCTTCTTTAAAGGTTTTATCGTCTATCCCTTCTAACTGAATTACGCTATTTTTTAATTCTATGGCGCATTTAATGAACCATATTTGAGTTGGAGTTAAAATAATAGTCATACTGTTTTGTTTATGGTTTATATGGACATTTTTCTTCACAACAATTATTACATACAGATTTTACGTGTTCATTTTCTCCATTCTCCCCACAACACGAATGGAATCTCTGAATAGCCTTCCCTACTTCATCTGTCCCGTGTAGACGCATCCACTTACCACAGACAGAACATTGGATTGACGGATTTTTATTACTCATCTCTTTAGTATTAGGGTTAGTCTTTAAAGTTTAGATTGGCAAATTTACCATGCAGTCTTTTAGCAGCTTCGTCATAACACTTAGCAGCTTCTACTTCATTCTTAAATATGCCCAGATAGTTATTCTTTTTATTGTGCGTTATTTGAGTAGACCATCCAGTTTTAGTATAATACACTCCTTTGTACTTTGATTTCCCACCAAAACTTCTATTGGCTAGACTTTGCGAATGCGTACAAGTCCTTAAATTAGACTTCCGATTATCCAGACCATTGTGATTTATATGGTCTACTAGCAATCCTTTTGATGGTTTCATTATTTCCCTGTGCATCTCAATGCCACTCATGCGTCCATTTTCAAGTTTCTTGTTTCTGCGGACATAGCTAGTTTTAGGCTTTTTATGAATGTGCCAGTTAAATTGATTGAGGTACTCATAGTCTGAGTCGTCAACAAGCGCAAACTTGCCCTCTCCGTACTTTCCTTTTAGTGGTATTTGTTTCATATTAGATTACAGGGCTTTTATTTCATCAGCTAGTTTTATTGCACGTTTTAATTGCTCCTGTCTTTCTTCGCTTCTACTTTTATTGTCGCCAGAGAGATAGTTTTTATTGTGGTATTCTAATAATTCTATTGCGTACATGATTTCAAGTTCGTCTTTTAGTAATTTTAATTTCTTCTTTTTCATTGTATTTTTATATTAAGATGTTATTTGTTTATTGCAATTATCACAGGTTTAGCATCCTCTGTGTTTTATAAGCCCTTCGTCATCGTAAGTAAAATCTTTGTCCGAAACTCTACTATCACAAACAGTACACATAGGTCGTTCATCCCTCTCTGTGTTGGTAGGTAGGGATTGCCAACAAACAATATCTTTTGCTCTTACTCCATTGGTTTCATCAAAGAAATAAGTGTTTTCGTTTGGTGCGCCTGAATTTCCCCAAAGACATATTCCTATTACTCCAAATTTATCAAGCACTCTGTATCTTGTTTCTTCTTGTGGTAGGTAGTTAGCAGCTATAAACATCCAATTATGATTATCTGGCTTTTCCTCTTCGCTGTAGCTCTTGGCTTGGGCTTTAGAGCGATGGTATTCTTCTGCAAATTCAACCATAGCTTCAAATATTATTGCATTATTTCTACCGCCTCTAAAAGTTTTATTATCTTTCTTCTGCTTTGCTCTAAGCATTTCTCTCGCACTCGGCAAGTCCCTTCCGTTGAGTTGAGCGGGATTATCTTTTTCAACGGCATCTATAATTTCTGCCATATCTGTTTCTAGTGCTGTAAAATCGCACACCCTTTTTAAAGTGTCAAATAGCTTTTGGTTTGCCATAGTCTTTGTATTAGTTAATTTCATTTACAGCCCTCTGCCGCTCCACGCATCCGCAAGGATACTTCTGCAAAACATCCAGAGTAGGAGTACGGGTTAAGCAGAGAACTGTAAATGATAAATTTCTTTACCGGATGTTTTGCACTTCAAATATACGAAAATTATTCTATCCAACAAAAAAGCCTGAAGAAAATTCTCCAGGCTCTTGAGTAAATCACACTAAAAAACGATCTTTAATAGAAGGTGGCGCTATTTTTTTTAGAGTTCCCCTTGTTAGGGTTTCCGCTCTCTATTCTAACCTTAATCTTTATTTTTTTATGAACTCTTGTTTTGGCTGGCTTGTAAGGAACAAATTTCTTGCCTCTTAAGGTAGTAGTAGACAAAAGGACTTTCTTCCCTCTTACATAGCCGTACTTTGCTCCTGATTTAGTTAGCGGTCCTTTCGTTACGCGCTTCCCGGTTGTCAATGCTGTTTTTTTCTTTTTGGTAGGATCTGGCATGGCAAAATATTTTAATGTTAATGTGTGTGTTGCAATACAAAGATAGGAAAAATCAAAACTTATAGAAAGAAACTTTTCCACTAACAATGCTACTCATGTTCATTTCGGTAATAACAACCTTACTATCGCTATACACAGGATACATGTCACCCCTGAAAAATAGCTCCTTTGTATCCGGGCTGTCGTAATACACATTCTGCTGGGCAAGATAAAAAGCATCCCCTTCCCCTATATGATATACAATAGCAATATGATTTTCGATGTAAGTGCTGTCGGCAAATAGAACACTGTCAAAACACATTATGTCCCCTTCATAAAAATAATCCTCTCTAGCCTCCCACTGATCAGAAGAAATGTTCTTTACGGAATCAATATAACAGTTAGCCTCAAAGATAAGTTCTATGCACACGCCCGCCCCTACCTTCTTCCCGATATTCTCATCAATGAACTGCAGCACCAGGTGATTGTTTTCCTGAGCTCCAAGCAGGGAACTGGCAAAAATTAGAAAGCATAGTAATCTCTTCATATAGGTTATACGAAGCTCGATAACAAAAGGTTTCAATTAAATTGAGCTAAAACTAAAGAAATTAGGGATGTATCATATTTTTTGTAAATTAGCATATATGCGAATTTACAAGCAACAACCGCAACATAATTTTGATCCGAGAATATCGGGGCAAAAGAGTTGTGTTTTGTAGCTTGTAACAAAATATTATTTGAAAGCCCCGACAGAAATGTTCGGGGCTTTTTGTTTTTAACGGGGTGTATATCAGTTGGTAGATTACCTGACCTGGAATCAGGAGGCCGTAGGTTCAAGTCCTGCCACCCCGACCAAAAATAGTCCTGGCGCATAACGGCTGGTGCACCCGACTGTCTATCGGGGCTTAGAGGGTTCGACTCCCTTCAGGACTGCAAATGGCTTTGTAACTCAGAGGAAAAGTGCTGGTCTGAAAAACCAGAGGTCGTTGGTTCGAATCCAACCGAAGCCACTACGGGTGCGTAGCTCAGGGGTAGAGCGATTGACTGTTAATCAATTTGTCGAAGGTTCGAATCCTTCCGTGCCCTCTAAATGCCCGGTGGTGTAATTGGCAACACGCTTGATTTTGAGTCAAGAGAGTATAGGTTCGAGACCTGTCCGGGCAGCAAATGGTGTTAGTAGCTCAATCGGGAGAGCGCTTGCTTGTGACGCAAGAGGTAGTGAGTTCGAAACTCACCTTTCACCCAAATACAAAAAGCCCTTGATATTGCTATCAAGGGCTTAAAGCTTTATGCAGCTAACTTTAGCTGTTCGCGCTCGGCACCACCTAGGGTGCGGAATACGCATTTGTTGTTTTTGCCTGTTATGGCTTGGATTTCACAGACCGTTATAACCGATCATCATTCATGCACACGTTATTGCTGTCAAAACCTGTCGGCCCCATATTTTTTATAAAAATCTCTAGCATATAATTTTTACATCTTTGTGCGCATAAGCACTGATAACCTCATCACAAGGCCCGAATTTACCGTATATGCTCGGCGTAGCTTACCACCGCCTTAAAAAGACAGTTCACAAGGCTTAAATCAGGCTGATTATTTCCCGAAAGCTTTAGGATCAAAGATTTTTAATTCTAACTGGCGAGTCAGAAGTGGAACCGGGGAGATTTGAACTCCCGTCCAAACAATCGTCATACTACAAACCTATAAGTGAAAGAACTCAATTTGAAATCCGAGGTAAATATAAACAAAAAACTCCTAGTGGGTTACTAGGAGAATTACAATTGCTTACAAAATGGCGGTGCTCTAGGTCGCCTTACCCGAATGGGTAGAGCAAATATACAATTATTTTTTTACAGGCTGAATAGGAAGCAACCATAACAAGCAGTCGCATTCGCCTAGTCTAAATTCTTCGTTCATTATGCTGCAGGGATTAGGTTAGGGAACATCTCTTTGCATTTAGGGCAACTTTTATTTGCTGTCAGCTCCTTTTTGCAACACTCCGTTACCATGATAAGAGCTGTTTGCTCAGGCTCCGTCTTTTCAGGAGTAACGGTCTTGCCAATGAATTCCACAATCTTAGCAATGTGCTCGTCCGATATTTTTGCGGACGTATTAATATCAAGCCGCACATGACGGTCATCGATTTCTCCCTCATTTTTAGTGGGATATCTTTTCTCTATAACAAAGTAGGATGGTCTTCGAAAAAATTGGTAATTCATATTGGTTATTTTAAAGGAGTGTATTTGTTAAGTGCAATTCTGCGCATATCTTCAAGGTGCTTCTCCAAAGCATTTATGCGCCCCTGGAGCTCATGCTCACTTTTTGCCTTAATATTATTTTTGGCAGCATATTCAAGCATAGCCTTAAGAACGGCATCGAATGTATCATCGTGAAGGGTAATGAATGCTGGGATTGGCTGGCCAAGGTCTTCCGGCTTAAGCGAATGTATTGTAGGGACCTCATTCCCGTTCTCCATTGTCATGTAGTGCTTCTTTCCCATATCCTCCAATAGGATAAAGATTCTGGCTCCATCGATACCTGACACCATAGTTTGGCCAGAAGAGAATCCCTGCTGAATGTACGCTGTAGTTTTACTCATAATTGGTTATTTTAAGGAATGTATAGGTTAGTTGGATTGTTCTTGTGGATATCGAGGTCGGGATATTTTTCCTTAAACATCTGTACGTTAAAGGGACGGGCAAGGAAATGAATGCCGCTCTTACTTGGAATATGTCCAATGTATTTATCTCCAATTGGCTGACAATCATGCAACACATCCGCCATAGTGCTAATGGCCATCTGCCGATCTGCTTCATCGATATCTATTATCCACACCTTATCAGTTTCGTTGGCAAATTTACCGCACGCTGAATTGTACGCCCGGGACGCATTAACGAAGTCTTTGTTTAAAATCTGGTCAGTTATCTTCTTTAGGTGCTGGTAAGCCATCATCTCATAAGACCTACGATTCAAATTAATTCCTGCCCTCGCATTAAAAACAGAGCACAATTGAATAATCTCGGGACGCACGAAATCCAGATACTCGGCATTATCAATGTAATATGCTTTAATAAGCCTGCTGTTATTATTCGCCCCGTTCACCTGGCCTTTATAATGGTCCTTCTTACGCTGCAAAATCTGTACGAAATAGAAGAACCCTTCCTTAAATTTAAGCATCGGTTTAATTCTATCGAAATTATTAAGCATAGCTTTTATATTTCGGTTTTTACCTTAAATCCTTTCTTGGATAAGGTTTGGTATATTTCATCTACGATCCAGCCTATTAAATATGCTAGCGCTTCGTCATTTTCAGTGTCTACTTTAATTCCAGCGTAGTCTGCGATAAAATGAACTATGTGCATAGCTTCATGGGTAATTACCCCGTTTGTTATTGAGTGATTTTTATTGAGAAGATTGAGGGCTACGAAGTACCCCTGCATTCCTTCATGGCTCGCACAAAAGGCATGGGCGTTCAGGGTCTCGAGATCGTTGAGAGGCGCTAAGACTGAATATCTTTTAGGGGTATCTGTAACCGCCAGAACAAAAACTCCATCATAAATTGGAATTTTTGTTACTGATAAAAATGGTTTTTTATTCATTGATTATTTGATTAATTACACCCAGCGTAAATACATATTCCTATAACTACTATTATTGCTAGATAGATTATAGAGTATTTGATTACGGTTTTTCTCGATGATTCAGTTTCCATGCTATCTAAGGTTTAATGATGTGCACATACATTTCCGGTAACGCCTGTAACTCTTGTACTTAAAACAAATTAAGTGTGCTAAGATGTGTTCTCTACGCCAAATCTTTTCCCATACTATAGCGATCTCCATCTTTTCATCCAGAGCCTTATACTGTGCTTTGAATGCAGAATCAGCTTGCTTAAACTCTTCTTGGAGTATAAGGTTTCTGATTTTAGTTGGTTCTTGGGCGTTTACGCTTAGTGATGTAATCACAACAGCTGCTACGATAATAATCAGTTTCTTCATAAATAGGTTATTTTTTAATGATCAGCTCTTTCTTAGTGAGAGCGAAGTAAATATTTTGGAGCTCGTGCACATATTTAAGATGGGAGTGGATGCACGTACCAAGCTCCGGTTTTTTCTTTAAGCTATCGGTCCACATAGAATATTCTAAAGGCTTTCCAATAATAAATTTTTCCCATGTCACATACCAACCCATAATATAACACGTAAGAGAAACTACTTTCTTAGTATGGCCTTCATACACTCGTTCAACATCAAATCCGAGATTCTTTAACCAAATTTCCGATAGTGGAATTGGCTCAAGTTCTTCTAATAAATTCGAATGCTCAAATTCTCCGAAATCAATAATTCCGATTTTTAATACTTCTTCGTTGTGGGATGCTAAATTTCCTACGCGCAGCTCTGTTACTTTCATTGTTTTGTGAGGTTTTAAATGATTTTGGTTATTTTTTAAAGATTAGTTCTTTCTTGGTAAAGGCAAAGTATAGGTTTTGAAGCCAGTGAACAAAACAGCTAATGTTTTTAATTATAGGGATAGCTTGCTCAATACCATCATGCTTGAATCTTAAATAGACTGACCACTTACCATCCCCCTCGTGTTGAATATCAAGAAAAGTGGCTCCATCACTCGGATATATGAATTCAGCCAAGTAGATCTGACCATCCACATAATCTTCGCACTTCTCCAGAAATCCTTCTGTGATAGGGAGGGGCTCGAACTGAGTTCCTGAATAATGATAGTCCACCGTAATTTTATCTTCACGGGCAGATACAATAGCCGTAATTTCATGCTTCCCTGGAATATGTTTGCTGTTAGGGATAGGTTGTAGCTTGTTCCCTACACGGAATTCGTTTGCATTCATTGGTTATTTTCTTTTAGGTGGATGATAGTGTTTCGCCAGCAGATTAGCCAATGTATTCCATCCCCTATAATCAGGCAAAGACCCATCTCCTTTCATTTTCTCGAATATGGCCTCCCACGACTGAATAACCGGGAATAGCTTCAATGGACACCAGACGTTGTAAACAGGTCCAGGGTAGTCGGCAGAAAGAAGAGTGGGGTCATAAGAATGGCACTTAACCAGCACCTCATCACCGTCATTCAGCTTTCCGTTCATAATAGATTCTATGTGGGCCATAGAGAATCTATCCGGCATAACTATAGCTTTTGAAAATTCATCCACCTTTATATCCATCTGAGTTTCTACTTTAAACAATTGATCGAAAACTTTGTCATAAGCAATATCTCCAATAGAAAGCTTCTTAACAGGAATAACAATAATTGGAGTCAGGCTTGGAGTAGTAGCCAAATTACCTAAACGTATTACTATGTGCCTAGGATTGTACGGAGAAGTTTTATTGTACCTAATGAGCTTAAGCGTGCCGCGGCATACTGTATGTGTTTTCTGGGAGTCGGAATGTTCTTCCGTGTGCTCCACCTTAACTTGATGACCTTCCATCTTCGTGTGGTGTTAGTGAGTGAGTTGGTTATTTATTCAAAAATACAAATACTTTTTACAATTTCTAAAATTTGAAAATTTTTATTTTTCAACAAAGGGGTGGATGGCGGTGATGATTATATATTATGAAGGGGGTGGGCGTGCATTCCCCAACTCCCCCGCCCCCTGCGACCCGCCCCTATCAACTATTCATCTGGCTTATGTCCGCTAATTCCGTTTATTGGCTGATGCATGTTTAATCGACTCCGCTTTTGCATGGCTCAATAGAAATAAGGTGCGAAAATGGGCTACTTTCTCGGCTTAAGACAACTTTCACCCCAAAGTCGTAACGAGTTACAAATAATTATCCATCTTTGTGCCTACAAATGGATAATCATTCCCCTAAGCCTGCTCGTAAGTCCTTCACTGAGCTCATCAATACTAACCCAGAGGCTAAGAGGGTGCTAGAACGCAGCGCGCAAGGTCTAAGGCTGCTATTCGCTAACAACAAGGTGTTTCTATCCCAGTCTAATACGAGCGTTTACAAGCAATGTAAGGACATAACAGCTCGAACGGGCTTTAATCTCAGCGTTCAGTACATGAGTGCGCTTAAATTGGGTAAGTCTTTGGCTTGCTCATCATACATTATCTATCTAATAGCGGACTATTGGGGGCTGGACGGTGCTGATATGCTGTTCAACGAATACGATTCTCTGCCTAATCCTTCATAAGTTGGTGAATGCTCGGTCAATAAGTGTCTGAGCGTGGGTTCTATGTGTGTGCCTGTCCTATTGTTCAGGCGGTTAAACGTGTTGGGTGCGTTATTTGGCTGAATTTAAAAACGAGGCGGGTGGTCTACTTTAAAGAGAGGTATGTTTGTAGGGTCTAGCCTGCGCGGTGTGTTCTCCCTTAATGCTTTAACGAATGCTTTCAGGTCTTCAATAGATAAGCCGCTTTTATAGGGCTGTATCTTGCTCCTCCTTATTTGGTATAATACTCCTCCGCTGTTATTCATGGCTTCAATTTAAGCTTACAAAATGTTTTCTTTTGCCCGTCATAAGTCCTGCATATTTGTATTGTACAATAGCATGTGGAGGCCATTTGTAAAACCTTGTCTCTTTTCCAGCGCGCCAAGTGGTAACTATAGTGTTATCTGTATTGATAGCGCATACTGTCATTGGTACGTTTGGGTTACAAGAAAGAAATACCTTCTCGCCTACAGTAAATTTACTAGCATCTTTGTGCTTAACAGTATACTGCCAATCGCACGGAGTTAAGTCATTTTGATTGAAAGTAGCTTTATTCATGGCTGGGCTATTATTCTACGCGGGTCTATTCCTCATTCCTTCCTCCAATAGTTTCATATCTACTTCTCTGAGGCGCTGCTTAGTTTCTGCGCTTAGAGGTGGTATAGTGAATAAGTCCTTTGGCATACACATCAGCGTGGACATAAGATAATCTAATCTTTCTCTTTCACGTACATAGGCGTGCAGGTGTTTGCCTATCGTGGTTGATATAGGCTTGATTATACTTGAGTTCCTGCGCTGTGTCCTCCGCTGCTTACTGCTTCCGCTCATTTCTTAGCTCTCATCTCAGTGTTAAAATAGCAATTATCAAACTGCTCCTTTGTTATGTCATAAGTACTCATTACGCTGCCTTGGTCAATTGTGTCCTGTTTTTCGAGTGCTCTCTGTAAAAATCCTATTACATTCTCGCACATACTTGCTTCTGTTTCTGGTGTCATTAGCTTAATTTTATTAGGTGGTTAAAAAAAGCGCTTAGCCTGGTTAATGCTGAGCGCTTTTGATTGTTGGGTGTGTGTGCTGCTACTTCAGCGCGTTTACTATTGCCGCGAATAGCTTGTCTTTATCCTTCCCCTTGGTAATCTGGGCCTTCACTCTCTTCATAAGGCTTTCTTTCTCCTCCTGCGTGGTGTCTCTCCAGGGGTGGTCCGTGCCTCCTGCTAGTACGGAGTGTTGGCGCTGTGCCTCGTGACATACTGACGCAATGCTTTCAAGTTGCTGCGGGTTTGTTTTGATTGCTTTCCCCTTAGCTTTTGCTAGTGGTGGCGCTGCTTTTGCAGGTGCTTTCTTTTTTGCTTTTACGGTTTTCTTTGCCATTGTTTTGTATAGATTAATTGTTAATGTGAATGCAAATATAGGGTTATTCTATTTATATCTTCTTCGGGTCAATCATAAAGGGGTTCATGTACTGACGTACTGCGGGCTCTACCTGTAAATACTCGAGCATTGATACACTGCCCTCGCTCAATAGCTGGTGAAGGATATCGCGCCCGCTTATATCTCTGTCGTTAAAACTTTTGGCGTGCTTTCTTTCACGGCTTCTGAGGTCGTTGGTTATCTCGGTGAGTTGTGCGGCTCGTTTCTCTCTGCCTCCTGGCATTTGGGTGTCGGGTGTGTCTGTCATTATTTTAATGTTATGCGGTGGCGCTGGTTAAATGCTGGGTGTTTTGATAGTGTTAATGTAACGAAGTCCTTCGGGAGCGGTGCGCGTTGGGGTAGTATGTCCGTATTGATTAAATAGGATTTGCCGCGCTGGTTTTTGCGTGTTGCCTCGTGTATTGCGCGGTGTGGCGTGTCTCCGTAATGCTTGTTAATGATGCGGTGTGAGTTGCTGTTCATGGGTTAAGGTGGTTTTCTAACAGCTCCTTTATTGCGGGTATTAACTTCTTCTCGTCAAATCCTCGGACGCTGCGCGCTTGAATGTTCAGCGTGTTAAGATTTACTTTGCCTGTGGTCTTGTTCGTGGGGTGTCCTATGCCACAAGTGAAGGAATTAGCCTCTTTTTCGTTCTCTGGTTTGGGTTGGTCGTTTGTCTCTGCCATGGCTATACTTTTAAAAATTTAGGTAACTACATACTATTTGATACTTCATTTTCTGTTCTTTTTAGGGTTATTTTTTAAACACTTGCTTTTGTCCCTAACTCCCCTTGTCTCTCATCCATCTCATTACCCGTGCTATATCTTCAATAATATGCTCTTTTAGTTCTTTGGTTCTAGAAACTTTTATATTTTCTTCATAATATTTCTCTGCTAAATTCCTGATTTCTAAATCTGTTTTCATTTTGTTATAAATTTAGTGATTGGTTTGTTTATTGTTTCACAGATAGAAAGGATTGAATCAATATCTGATTTACTGCCATTAATAATCCTACTAAGAGTAGATGCGCTTACTTTCATCTGCTTGCCCAATTCCCTTAACCCGATGTTCTTTCTTCGTACATACGAAATCTTAAACTTGTGGTCAATTATGGCTTTTGCAAATGTCTGATGATTAAATTTCATATTATTGGTTTTTATCAATTGGTATCAAATAGTATGTAGTTACCAAAATTTATTCTTTTTTGCTCCTTTCTTCTGCTTGAGTATTTTCGCGTGCTGTATTATTATCTTGCCCGCTCCTGATATGTACGTGAGTCTGCCGCTCCGATCTATTCGGGTCTTTATTATATAATAGGAAAGCTTTGCCGCCTTTGATACTGCTAGTACTGAGGTGTACACATTCTTTGAAGGGTTGCCGTTAATGGTTAGCGTGTATACATGGGTGAGTTTGTAGGTGCTCATTTTAGCAAATATATGAAGACATTGCACATATACTCCCATTAAACATAAAAATATTTTACTATTTACGTAACCTTTTGAAATTCGCCTCGTATTAATACTATCATTCACGTTTAACCCCTCCAGCGCTTAAGGAGAATAAAAAATAAGCAATTTAATGCCAAAAAATAAAACACCTATTTACAGAGAGTTAATTGAAAGCTACATTAACGGGAACAAAAACCACGTTAAAGAGGAGGCAAAGAAATTGACTAAGTTAGAAAGAAAAGCGCTCTTTATGTACACTATTAAGGAGATGACAATGGACGACACAAGCCTATTTTTTCTTTCTATTATCTAAAACACTAACCCTATAACGCTGGCGAGCATTGTACGTGCAAACATTATGAAAAGAGTAACACAAACAGCAGCAGGTAAAAGTATTTCAGCGTATGTAATACTTAAAAAAGGTAAAGAAGTAGCAAATGTACAAGCCCATTTTGGTAACAGTGTCGTAACTGTTGATATATGGGCGCAGGGCATGGAATTACAACAAGGAAGAGCGGGAGGTGGCGGATATGACAAATTTACTGCCGCCCTTTCAAATGCCGTTATTGATGGCATAAAGCTAAACGACCATTGCGGGACTAATGAAGAGACTGAAAAAATATTATCCCTCTACCATTCTGGGAAATTAAGCGAAAAAGCAGCTAAAGTAAAGGCAGCTAAAATAGGGGCTAGTTTTGCTAATTACGGGATGCTAGGTAAAAAGAAGAAATACGGTAGCTTGTATTTATTATCAGGACTCGACAAGCTAAAGGCTATCGGCTATACTGTAATACAGGCTATTTAGCCCCTTCCCCGCTTCGCTTATGGCGTAGTATCGAATACAGAGCGGGGAGCAAATCAAAATTAAACTCTAATGCTATGAAAACACTTGAATTAAAAAAAATAGAGAGCAATCGAAAAGCCAGCAAATATACTTATCAGGTTATTGAAGACGGGAAGGTATTAGCAGAGAGGAAAAGCAATCGAGAATATGCTGCCTGCTATGTGGAAAAATATACCGAAGGCTCAGACTATTACACCAAAAAGACATTTACTCCAGAAAACCCGCACTTCACAACCCCTTATTTTTTTGGCAGGATGGATTTAATCGGAAAAGGAGATTCTTCAAAGAGAAGCCCAAATTCATTTTACGCAATAGCAATATTAAAACAAAACCACTAACCAAAACCCACAAACCAATGAAAAAACTATTTGTATTATTCGCAGCCGCGTTACTTCTTAACGCATGTAAAAAAGAAGCCGTTAAACCCTCAGAGGAGGCAGCACGGGAAGGCAGCCGCTTCGAGGTGTATGTTTACAGTCAATCCTCTGTTATGGTCTTAGATGCCGACTATAACACAGTACAGTACTGTAAACTGTCTGAAGTAAGTGAGGTAATTTTAAATAGTAACCGTTAACTAAATAAGCCTACATGGAATTATTAGAAAATCAATTCAAGAAATGGAATGAAGTTGCAGACTATGAGTCAGACGAAACAACCGTTACCCTCCTAGGTAAAAACAAAAAAATCTTAGGTAACTTTACTTTCTATAGATTCATAGAGAGCGATTTTAAGCGTTACAAATTAAAAGCAGTACGAGATTTAAAGCGTAAACTTAAACAATAGCTAACAAAAGTCCTATGTAAATAGGCGTAACTATTATGGCACTAACAATCAGCGATAAAGCCGACAAGCTAACACGTAAAGAGTGTACAGACAAAGAAATTAAAGTGAGTGAGGTTATAAGTGAAAGAAGCTACTACACTAAAAAAGCACAAGAAATATTTACCAAGCATTGCGATAGGCTTAGAGCGGTTATCTGAAGAAGCGGAAGCAGAAAGGGGAGCGTCTATGTGTTCCCCTCATAACCTAATAAACTAAAATACCATGTATAAATTAACTCAAATCCTAGATTATTACTTTCCCGCACGAGTAGGGAGAAGATTTGCCAGAAAAAGAAAAATAGTAATAGAGAGCCGCAAGGCTACAGAAGATTATCTAAAATGGATGAGGAGATTAAAGAAAAAATATTATTGTCCTCGACCCACATACACCCCTCCTGATTTTCTAAGCAGGAAAAGAGAAATTAAAATAATTCCGCCTAATACATGGGTAAGGGTAAAGGGTGGCGCAACCCTTCGATACGTTACAAAAGCCAACACAAAAGAATGTTTTGAAGATGATGGAAAGGTAAGCGCACAAAGTCCCTCTTCTTACTGCCATTACAAGAATTATGAACCGTGCAAAACTTTACCAAAAGGGGCAATACAAACCCGCATACAAAATATTATCTTTGAAGGAGCGCCCCAGTTAAAAGGAGGGGACGCCATCAAGCTAATGAACCACTTAACACAAGCCACCAAAAAAGTAACGGAATACATAACCACCCTAAACCCACAGCAAGATGAAAACAATCAAAAAGAACTTTAAAGGCTCGGCAACCTACTGGAAGCTAAAAGCCGTATTCGAGAAGTGCCAGAACTTCAAGCAGCTCGTAGGGGCAAAGAACATGCTTTTAAGGTTCGAAGGCACGAAGGAAGAGCGGGAAGCCCTGAACGAGCTAAGCGCAGAGATGGACAGCAATCTAAACCCGCACATAGGCAAAGAAAGTAATTTAGACAAACATGAAGGAGAACTTCAAGAGGAACAGGTTAAAATGTGGAACAAGTGAACGTGCATAAGACAGGCATTTTTCAATGAAAAGAATAAACGAAATACGGTGCAAATGGTTTTGGTACGAGGATAAAGCCTGGAGGCTCATTCGCCTGCATCCAGATCATTACAGTGAAGAGAGCAGGCGCGTACTGTTCGAAATATTTGCCGAGTTTTGCTTGATGCCAAAGTATTACGACATTCACGGATGCTATGATAAAAAAGGGACATTCTTCGGAAATCAAGAAGTAGAAAAACAATTTTGGATTTGCCTGAGCTGAAAACATATACCCAGCTGCAGAAGGAGTTCTATCTGCACAAGGCAGGGATAAAACCCCGGCAGCTGAGAAGCAAAACCATGGGGAATTTATTGCTGGACAAGTTGCCAGTAATATTCAACAAGCCGTTCGCGATCCTGAATGGAATAAAGAGTAGAGACTATGCACACATTTTTCCAAAGAGTCGCTTAAAAGTAGTAGGAGTAATAATCAATAAATAAAGACATAAACCCTGGTGAGCCTAAGATTCGGTGGGAGATCCCCGACAGGCATAATTACCTTCCTCAGCTCTTCCGAGAGCGGTTGAACGTGAGCCGATTGAACAAGTAGCCAGGGTTTTATTTGTAAATTGAAATAATGAAATTAGTAAATTCTATATCCGGAGGTAAAACAAGCGGCTACATGGCTATCCATTATCCAGCAGATGTCAATATTTTTGCTTGTGTATGTATCGACCATCCTGATGCCACTCCAAAGGATCGGGCCATTTTAAAATATTGTCAAGATAAGCTTCAAGGCAACTTTATCGCTTCCGCTGAAAGTGTTAAAACTCTTAAGATTGTAATGCAATTGGAACAGCTCCTCGGCAAAGAGATTATATGGGTGCGGGGAAAGAGCTTCGATGAAGTGGTGAATAATGCGGGTTGTTTGCCTACATGGAATAGGAGATTTTGTACCACTGAAATGAAAATATATCCGATGTTCGAATACCTATATCCCAGGCACGGAGTAGTTGAAACTAATATAGGGTTTAGATTTGATGAATTTACTAGAGGGTATTCTATTAAGAATGGCATTAAGGAAATACGAAGGATAAGCAAAATTGATTATCCCGTAAGCTGCAAGAACTATGGGCAGAGAAAACAAAATTGGGTTAAAGATTTTGTGTACCAGTACAAGAAGTACCCGTTAATTGAAGATCAAGTAGTCCATTTAGAAATACAAAGCTTCTGGAAAAAGCAACACCCTGAATTTATATTTCCCAACGACAGCAATTGCCAGGGCTGTCACCACAAACCACCAGAGATTATAAAGAAAAACTATATCGATGAGCCAGCGATATTAGATTGGTTCGCCAAGCAGGAAGAGAAAAAGCAAAAATACGGTAAGAGTAAATACTACACATGGCACGATACAGGCGTTATGTATAGAAAAGTATTTGATATGAATTTTACAGGAGAATTTGACTTTGACGATTTTACAATGTGCAATTCAGGAGGATGCACAGACTAAGCTACCTCGGCACATCCTTCCAGACAGGAACAGAGCGGCCTTGAGCATCTTTCCCTAGCGTGTAGATCGTTCTAGGAGGGCGGACGGGAACCATGATCTTATCCATCTCAATCATATTGGTTTCCATAAGTTCACAAGCCATGGCGGCGTCTGTGAGGTCGGTGTTGCCATGAGGAAAGCGTGAGGTCTCATCGAGTAGTCGTTTAAAGAATATTTTATCAGCATGTAGTGTCAAGTACTTAATCCACATTTCAATAAGTCGCATAGTAACGGGGTTGTTTCCCCCGCCTTTCCAGAACCCCTTCGCATCAGGGTTAATAAACTTAATGCCTAGTTCATTGGGACGATCAGCAAGGAGGTGAAAAGCGCCCATCTGAATGTACGTCTTACGCGCTACGCCACCCGCCTGCATCTCCAACATAGTTTGTGCATCATTATAGAACTGCTGAGCTTTAATAGCTTCGCTCACTACATAATCGGAATTTAGGGATCTAACGCTCATATAATGGACGTGGGAGAATGATAAGGGCTTCTTAATAATGACAGCGTACTCCGAACCCTTTTCAATATTTTCCGTGTTGAAGCCTATGGGGTCAGTCCCGGATATGTATCTAACTCCCTGCTGAGGCATTTCAAGAATGTGGTGAATGCCGTTAGGGTCGGGATGTGCTTCCAGCCCCCTCTTGCCGTGCTCTAAACGATATGTGTAGTCTCCTGGAGGGTCAGCCTGGATTTTAATCTTCTGATTTTCTATCTTCTCCATTATTTCAGGAGGCAGTATGCCATCAGCACCTAAGCTGAATACTTCTTCTACAGTTAAAGGGTAGTTTTTAACGAACGTGATGTAGCGCTTTTTGTTCTTTGCCTTGTTGAGGCGTGCACGCGTTTGCTTAATCCACTTTGTCGCCCCTTCAATGTCGGAATAACCGTTAACACAGAAATTGAGGATTTTGCCAGTTTTCTTTCCCTTGTCATCATACTCAGGAGCGTGCTTAATACCAAGATACCCTGGGATGAAGCACGTAATGATATCGAGAGCGGAAGCATCACCCCACAGCTCCTCACCCTTCTTCAGTCCTTCAGCAGTAGTTTCACCGCAGGAGCCACCCATTACTATAGGACAGGCTTTCATAAATCCTTTCGATACACTGGCCTGCGCTGACGCATGCACCTCCGAAGCTTTGGGATGGAGGAAGAACTCATCAAGAAATATACTCTTCGCGCCATAGCCCTCTAACGACTGAGGATCTTTCACGCTCTCCAGACATACAACGGAGCTTTTAAGCCCGCTAAACCTACCCGTCTTCTCATCCTTTGTAGCAAATAGCATGGAAGGGGAAGAGCCTCGAGGCGTAAAGCCAGCACGCGAGGGCTTCATTCGTTCATGTAGCGCATCATACAGAACGACAAGTTTGCTGTTAAACAAATCCTTCACCCTGGCCAAGTCAGCGGATGTGATGAGCTGTGTAGTTCCCGGGTGAATCAAACAGTTACACATTGGAATGGTGCCTCCGAAGATGGAGGTCAGTCCCACTTCCCGGCGCTTGATAAAGATTAAATCTTCCCCCCGCTTCAGCGCTTCATCATAGGCTCCAAAGATAATCTCATCCACATCCCTGTAATCTGGTCTGATTTCTTTTCCCGATGTACGGTCTTTAAGCGTGACTTGCGAAAGGTGGAAGTAGTGATATCCGGTCAGCCCCATGCTGCCGTTCTTCCACTTCTCCCGCTCCTTCAGATAGAACGCATCCCATACGGACTTCGGAGCATCTTCTGCAGGGAGGTGCTTCTTAGCCCATGTAGAATAAAGAAATTTAGGAGGTTTGAGTTTGGGAGTGGCCATGTTCAGAACAAAGGTACGATTATTACGTGTCCCATTCTGCCACTTCCTTTTTCAGCACTTCAAGATTTTCAATAATGTAATTCTTCACGCGCGGATCCCTGAGCTTCCCGCTGTCGTTAAGAAAAATTAAATATTTAGCTGGAACATTTTCCATCTTCGTTCCTTTGTGTTCGCCCCATGGCATGAGGGAGTTGTCTTCTAAGTCTGTTGGCATATAGTATAAGGTTAAATTACTTTTTCATATTCATCTTTAAAATCATCAAGTGTCACCACCTTAAGGTCACCATTTTCCCTTTTCGTAACCCAACTTCCTACATGCAATACCTGATTCCTCTGCTCGGAGGGGTAGGGTATGAGGAGGTAGGCGAAACCTTTAGGAACCTGGATTTTCCCGCCTGCAAAGTCCGATATTTCTTTTACGTTATCGCCATCGTATTGAATGCCATCTACTATGAGCTCTTTTCTTTTGAATTTCATATTTCTAATTTATAAATTTATTTCGTACTTCTTCCTTAAGCCTATACTGTACCACCGATACCGCTGTCCCTTCCACCACTATCTCCTGGTCGAATAGCCCGCGTTTGCCCAGTCGTTCCATTAGGAGAGTCGTTATGCGCTCCTTTATCTTCCGCCCCGACTCCTGAAACAAGTTAATGCGAAGCTTCTGTGGTGCATCAGCATCGTGATACATGACCATCTGAATGATATCGCGCTGCTTAGCCATCTGCCGCACTACATAACGCTGCTCTCTTCCGAGTTGTTTGAGCTCAGGGGTGATGGGCGGAGGATTAAGGTTAGGGTTCATATTCTTTTAGGTGGATGATGACAATGAGCATTTAAGAAACGTATAACATCCCATTTATTCATATATAATTCTAATTCCTCTATAACATCTCCTGAAATTTCACACGCTTCCTCTTTATGAGCTTTTTTTGCTCTAGACTTTGACAAGGAATATTTAAACCCGCTGTGAATTTTCGTAACCATTCCGTTAGTAGTTCTTACTGTTGTTCTATAAATTTTCATGTTTTCTTATTAGTAAAAATTATTGCTTTGTCAGTAGGACGAGAGAACGCCACGTACTTAAGCTTGTTACGCTCAGCACTGTTCTGATTGGTGTCGAGGTTCTTTTCCGATATCGCTACGTTGGTAAATGTGCTGCCTTGGCTTTTATGTACAGTAATGGCATAGCCGTAATCGATATCCTTTTTTACAATGAGACGGTTCCCGGCACCTCTGATATCTTGGCTCAGCAAATGCTTGTTCTTGAAGTGGTAGTACTGGCGCCAGGCTTGTCCTCTGAATTTTCCCTTAGCGAATTTTGCCGCGTTGAAGAAACGGTTGAATTCACTAACAAATTTCTTAAGCCCCGATTCAGTGTTCTTTACTATCTGCACGATAGATTTTAAATTCTGATCTACAGAACTCAGCATCACCTCATATACAGGAATACCGTTGCGCGTTTCCGTGTCACTGATGGACTTCACCACATAGTCGGAAGAATTCTCGATAAGGATATCCGTTCGGTCAATTGCAATAGTGTTGTAAGCGAACAGCACTTCCCCTTCAATGATGGAAGGAGCGGACTTACCGTATATAGATTCTCGTATGCGCTGGTTCCATGCGCGCACCGATGCATTGGAATACGTGATGAGCTTTATGAAGTCCGGGTCCTTCTTATACTGGTCGTATTGAAACATAGGCAGCACATAATTTTCAAACTCTTCTTGGTTATCCATAAAATGAATTCCTTCCCCCTTACTATTTACCTTAGTCTCGTGCTCGAATAAATCTTTTGGAGATGCAATGTTGCTACGTATCTTATCGTACACGGACATGAGCGGGTTATCATCCGACTGCCTCTCTACCTTAGTGAGCTCCGACCTCATATCTACTCTGGTAAATACCCTAGATATGGCTTCATTGACTGGAGGCAGCTGCGCGGAGTCACCCATAAACAAAACCTTAACCCTATGCGCTTTCGCTTCTTCTACGATGAGGTCGAACAGCGATGCATTAAGCATGGAGGCTTCGTCTATAATAAGGAGCGATACCCCTGCAATTTTCTTTTCCGCCATTTCCTCGAATTGCGGATTGTTGATATCAAAGTTCTCCAGCTCAGTGTTGGGGCGTAGGCCTAGCAGCTTCTGGATGGTGTAGGCGTCTTCTCCAGTGGCACGCGATATCACTTTCTTGGCTTTATGCGTAGGAGCTGACACGGCAACATCTGCCCACCTGTTATCTGTGCGGAATAATCTGAGCAATTCATAGGTCAGAGTCGTTTTTCCAGTTCCCGCATACCCAGAAAGCGTGTAGAAGAAATCTTTCCCCTTAAGAGCAAGCCATTTCTTCATGCTGTCCAGCGCCTCGTTCTGCTGAGTGTTGAGCGTGATGAACTTCCCGCTAGGAAGCCTAATCTGACCCTCTTTAATCTTTTTGGCCTCAACAGCTTGAGTTTTCAAACGTTTCTTAAAATCAATCATCGGACTTTTTCTCTAGTTGTTTTAAAAGCTCATCTGCAATTAGTATACTATACTTCGTTACAGTTTCAGGATCTCCAAGCGTATCAGGTTTAGCGTTAGATAGAAGCGCTTGCATTGCTAATCCAGCAAAGTGTTCTCGCTTAGTTAAGCCATGATAGTATATTGGCTCATATCCTCCTGTTTGAGGAATAGTCATTGGTGTTATTGGTTGGGCTGAATTTTTTCTCATTTGGTTATTTAATTAGTAAGCTTATCACGGGTGGCCAGAGGCCAAACAAGAGGGAAATTGCAATTGCCACCTGTCTTTCTTGGCCACCCGCTTACGCTTTGGTTATCTTAGTCTAAAAACAAATATCTATTAGGCTCTACCTGGTCTTCCAGCTTAAGTATGGCAAACATCCCGCTCTCGGAAGCAGGGAAGATAACGGTGCCACGATTCTTTTTAGAAAATGACATATTGAGGTGGTCCTCCTGAAATATCTTGTGGATAATTTCCATTTGAGAAGCGGAGTGACATACAATGCCTTTACGATCCTGACCCATATCCTTAATCTCATGCACCGTGTCATTATCCCACAGCTGCTTGTTGGGTGTTTCGTAGTAAAAGGTTTTCTTGATGTTGCCGACATAGCAATGAATGGCCTCTTTCTCAATCTCCAGGTCATCACATTTAAAGATTTCTTTCCACGTATCCATGTGGATGTACTTGCCATCCAGCGTCTTTCGCTCTATATCGTTGAGCTTAGAGGTCAGGGAGAGGTCTAGCTTCACTAATAGCTGGCCATTGGAAGCTGTTGCTGTATTCTTCCTGATTCCGATGAGGGCTGTGGATGGGTTTTCTGCGTTGTTGCTGCACGCCAGGTGCAACGGTTTTAATTTTTGTTCCATAGTTGTATTATATTATTGTTGTTTAAGTTTCATTGCTTGGTCGTACACGAATTTCAGCTCTTGGAATTTTTCCTTGCTTCCTCCCGGGACATCGGGATGAAGTTTTTTAGCTAATCTACGATAATGATAAGTTACGGTATCTGCATCATCATCTTCTTTACATTCCAGCACCTCCCACCAATTACCTTGCGATGGGCTGGGGAGAGCCTGGAAGCCTGTGAAGGCACGCTGTAGCAAGTCGCTTGCTCCGTAACGCTCAATGGCTCGCATTGCTTCTATCGTTTTCCCGATAGCGTAAATATTGTCTTGGATGCTATCGTAACTGTCACATGCAATAACGATATCCTGTTTCTTAAACTTAAAATAAGCTGCAACGCCCTTATCATCTGGCTGTCTCTGACTAGAATAAGGAAGTCCGTCTTGCCTTAGTTTGAGATCAGTAGAAATAATACAATCGACATTTTCCCAATTATGCCGTATTCCGTTAAGCCGCTTTACCTCTCCTATTAATGACCTGGTGGATGCATCAATAGACCGACTCCCAAATTGAGATCGTTTTGGGTTAGAATTTCTCTTCCAGCCAACAGGCCATTGTAAGGGGTATGCTTCTTTTATCATGTGGTTATTTGATTACGTAAATTGATTTTTTGAATTTCGTGTAGGCAGTATTGAACGTAATGGAAAATCCATGCTTCAGGTCTTCCTTCCAATCGATAATGTGCTGCATGGCGGCAATGGTCTTTGGCCAATTGGGATGATTGGTATCGGGAGGTATCACCATCACCTCCGACACGTCCAGCACAGCAGTCTTCTTGCCGCTGCCGAACTTAGCTTTCATAGGAAGAGCTATGAGCTTCTCCAGTACTGCTGCTATGTATTTGCTGCTAGGCTGCGACATTATCAGATTCAATTTTAGAAGTAGTTGGTGCGCATAAATCTTTTATAGTATTAACCGTTGCAATACTATTCATTTTATTTTTTAAGCAGATGTCTTGAACGGCGGCCATCGAAATAGAGTTTATGAAATTTGGCATTTCCAGCTTCACTTCTTTCTCATAGAATAATTCCAAGTATTTCTCGATGTACTCGATGCTCGGATTGTTGATTTCCACCTTCACGTCAATCCTGCCTGCTCGAATTAATGCGGAGTCCAATTTTTCAGGCTTATTGGTAGTGAAAATTGTAATGACATTTTCTTGAGAGAAAGCCCCGTCAAGGCAATTGAGCAACCCGCTGAAAGAAAACTTGCCCTTGTTATCCTTATTCTTAACTCTATTTTCATCGAAGGCAGAATCTATATCTTCAATTACCAATAACGAATTGGGTAGCAGCCCTCGAAACGATTCCTTTAAGGCGGAGTCGTCTAAATCACTAAGCCCTAAAAAATAAATATCTTTTTCTAAGTACTTGGCTAGAGCTAGGCACAGAGTTGTTTTGCCATTTCCGGGATCTCCAAAAAACATATACCCCCTCTTGTACAAGATGGATCGCTGGGTGTACCATTTTTTATTCTCCATAAACTCGTTCACATCATCTACTATAGAATCTTTCTCCATCATAATGACTGCCTCAAGAGGCTTTGGATTTATCAAGTTGGTTCGATTCCAGTTACCGAACCCATCAGTCGTCCAAACCTGTATGTTATTCAAATCATCCTTCAGGGAATAATTGTAGTCTATCACATCAGTGATTATTTTGTCTATTCCTCTTTTGCCAAAAAAACTACTGAGGGTGAATTTGTTGTAAAAGGCATTCGTAAGAGTCCTCGCTCCATCAAATTTCTCCCTGGCCTTATTGAGCTTAATGATATTGAAGCCTCTCCTTATATAGAAAACGTCCTCGAATTGTTTATAGTAAACTTTATCCTTGCGCTTCTTAGGCACATCGTCTCTGTCGTACGTCCCATCCTCATCTATTTTTCTCAGCTTAATAGATGCTTCCACATTTTTGTAATCCGATTGGTAATGCTTGGAAAGCCATATCTCAAAATAATAAAATAGATCGTCCGTCTCTTCAATGTTGACGGTATACAGAATTTTCCTTTCTATCTTGGACCATATCTGTCCAGGGACGGGCTTAAGGAGGTAGCCTAGATATGTTAAAATCCCTAAGAGAGCTCCTCCTTGTAAGAATTGGTTAGAAGCAAGCTGCTCCTCAATAAAAACTTTTACTTCTTGATAAATACTTTCCATGGTTATTGATAATTATATTTCCATCATTTCTCTTATTTGTTTTCGCTTATGCTCTTTATAAGTTTCGCCGTGTCTAGGATCATACAGCTTCCATACATTGCAGCACCACCACACTCTTTTCTTAACATACACATAAAGCAATATGTTATACCCGTCAATTATTTTCATTAAAGATTTTAGGACTTTTTTCATGTGTTAATATTTTTCATCCTAAAATGGTAATTCATCTTCATCAACAGGAGCTGCCTCAGTAAGTGACACGAGCTCTTCCTTGTCAATATCTAAATGGTTACGTCTATCGTAGGTAATTCCTTCAGGGGCGTACCTGCCACAGCTGTAATCGTATTTAAGTGTAGCATCTCCTATCTTCCCGAGGTGCTTGAACTTCACCTTCTGCACGTATATCCTTGTATGCTTCTCTTTGAAATCACGGTACACTGTTATGCCGTTGTCAGTACGGTTATAGAAGTGGGCGGACCCGGATATATTATACAGCGTAGGGACTTCGTACTTGCCCGTGTTCTTCACCTTGTTCATTTTAACAGGATGAGCCACCAAAAAGAAGTGGATGTTGTAGCGCTGCTTAAAAGAGTAAATCTTAGCCAGCTGCTGATTAATGAAGGACGTCTCCTGAATGCCCGGAGGAACTTGGTGCTCAATAGAGTTCCAAGGGTCTATAATCATTCCATTTATTCCGTACTTAAGAATGAGCTTGCGCCCTATCCGTAATATGTTCTCCAGCGAGTAGTTCTCATCTTTAGGGCGTATGAAGTAAAAGTGCTCCTGAATGAATCCCATGGCCTTATCCCGCTCCTCTGCTGTCATGCGGGAAGGTGCTTCGCTGCCTGCCTTACCGAAGGGCTTGCCCACTATCTTTTCCACAAGCTTTGAGAGGTGTAGTGATATCGGATAGTTCTCTGGGCTGAACACTCCGAACTTCCACCCTTCCTTAACGGCTAGTAGCTCACAGATATCATCGAGGAACTCAGACTTTCCGCTGGAAGGCGTACCCGTAATGGTTGTGAGTTGTCCGAGGACGAAGGTAAGTAGGTCATCAAATCCGTCTTCAGGAACAAGTCCATTTTTAGCTTTAGGTTTCCCGAGCCCTATCTTAATACCTGGAGGTAGCCCCTTATCGTACAAATCTGTTACATCCGCCATCATCTCATCGGCCATAAATATCCCTTCAATAGGAAAGGGCTTGGCGTTTTTCACTATCTCTTCGAGCCCCGTTACTCCGTGCTTCATAAGGTATTCATTGCCATCCTTACAATCTCCGTAGTCAATTAGGTAGCAGCGGTCATCGCCAAGCCTGCGTACAAGTTCTTTCTGCAGTCGCTTGCCCACCTCATCATTGTCAGTGCCTACAATTATTTTCTTTACTTTCTCGAAATCCTTCCAGCAGTTATCAAGGTACTCAAGCTTTAGGCTCGCCTGGCTCCCCCCGTTAGGCACGGACACTACGGTTTTGTAGCCCGCTTCTATAAAAGAAAGACAGTCCATCTCCCCTTCACATATCACTACTTCGTCTCTACCTTTTATAGAGTCGATATTGTAGAATATCATTATGGCGCCCTTGGTAAGCTTAAACAACTTCTTTGGAGTACGGTACTTAACATTCACAACATTCCCGTCACGCACATAGGGGAATTGAACAGTAGGAAGCTCCCGGGAACGCTGAGGCATGAACTCCTTCCCCTCCGCGATATTCATATCCTGTAAAGTCTTTTGGGAAATCCCCCGCCCCTTAAACCATTTAACAACATTATCGGAAAGCTTTGTAGCGTTGGTCCACTGCGGCTTAACGTATTGCTTAACAGGTTTATAGTTTCCCACCCCTCCCTGATAATCGCAGTTGTGGCAATTGTACGTGCCATCATCAATATTAACAGATAAGCATTTTTCAGTCTTATTCTTGCGAGTCTCACTACACTTAGGACACAGAGTTTTTGTCTGTCCTGCTGAGCGCTGCAGCTTAATGCCTAGCGCTGTTAGTTTTGTATAGTTAGACTCTTCGGACATTAGTCAAGATAAGATTTTAGAGATAAGCACAATAATACCACAGATAAATATATTGTCCAATCTCCTAAATTGCTATCCCATAAATTAGATACTACCATTCCACTAAAGAGTGCAATAATAGAGCTTAAAAATCTTTTTATATTTTTCTCTGCCATAGCTTAAAAATAAGGGGTTGTTTTAGATTTCGCTGGCACTTCAGGTGTGTCTTCCTCGAAAAAGCTTCCGTCAATCCAGTTAGAGAATTGTTTCCACTCAGGAGAAAATTGTCCCGTAGCCACTTGATGCTCCTTCCATGCTATCTGCTTCTTTAAAGAAGGAGCTATGAGGGGTAGCACATCTTTCCAGTCCTTATGCTGCTTCTTAAAGTTTTTAAACTCAGTAGTGACGTAGCGCTTACGCCCTGGATACAGATGGTGTACCTCTAGGAAGAGCTGGAAGTTCGGGTCTATAGGTTTTGTTTCAGCCATTAATATCGAATTGCAAATAATTTATAATAATTAGCATAGCCGTACTGAGCTATGAAGTCGGTAGCGTTCATGAATTTTCCGCTCGGCATACAGATATGCTTATAGTGAGTAGGAGCTTTGTAGAAAACCCTATTAACGGGTTCTTTGAAAACACCTACGCTCCATGTGGTCTGATAGTGGTAAAATATATTCCCTTCCTGCTTTATATCTACCCAAAGAACTATAGGAGGTTCTATCCGAATAGCTATAGTGGGGGTGATAAGATGAAGAGCGCGTTGTCTCCTTTTCCCTTCATCATAAAAACGTTTTGCTGACTTATAATTCATAAATTTTCTAATACTCGCAGCCTGCCACATTCCAAACTGATATGCTTCCACGCTATCTTGATATGCTCTAAGTAATGGATGGTCTTTTGTAGAAACCGTAGTATCCCTCGAGAAGAGGAGCAGTGAGCTAAAAACTATTATGAGGGTGAAAATGTTTTTCATATTAAGTTTGAATTGCTAATGATGAGTAATATTTTTGAATAGGTTCCTTTAGATGTATATTGGTCTCTCTCCACTGAAATTTTCCGCTGAGCATCCATCTTAGATATGAAATTGGAACCTTAGACAAAGGCAATCCTACATGAGTTCCGAAATTAATCGTCTCCTGAGCTGCTGCTTCTACAGAAACATCAACAACGGGTGCTGCCACTATCTTCTTATTTTTAAAATGTTTCCCGATTTCATGCATAGGAATGCCGGACAACAACATGTCATTCTCTCCGTACATCTTCCAGATATCTCCGTCTTTCTCGTAATACAAATGCTCTATCTTGCCGAAGCGCTTCACGTTTCCTGAGAAGTCTACTATCAGGCAGTCTATCTTCCCTTCAAATATACGTGTGCCACGACCTAGCTTCTGATAATACCTGGTAATGGAACCTGTGGCGTACCCGTCAATGATACAATCTAGCTGCGGGTGGTCAAAGCCTATGGAGAAGATGTTACAATTTATTACTACACGAATCTTCAGAGCCTTAAATGCAGCTGTGATGCGCGTTCGCTCTTTAGGTGGCATCCCCGAGTACACAACGGCTGAGCCAGGTATCTGTGCTGCCAGTGCCTTAGCCGCCTCAATGGAAGGAGCGAATACCAATATACTCTTACGGTCAGGAAGCTCCATTACCTTCCGAACTATTTTACTGTGCGTGTTGTTCTCCTCGTAGTTAATTTTAACGGATACATCGGTGAACTCCGCTTTCGTAGAATTATATTTTAATGAAGTCTGGCTTGTCTCCTCCACCTCATACACTAGCTTAGACCAGTAGCCCAGCTTCACGATATCCTGAATCTGCGATACGGAAATAATCTCTTTATAGAACTTCCCCTTCTTACTTCTGCTGGTCAGCATCATTAGCTTAGAGTAAGGGTTGCCGTACATATCCATGTTGTTCTGTAGCTTCAGCGGAGTGGCCGTGAGCCCCAGCACCTTAATGATACCACTGTCCTTTAAGAACCCTCCCAGCATACCATGGCTCCGCGGGTACTGATCTGCCTCATCAATAATCATTTTCGTAAAGCCCATCTCCTTAAAGCGCTTGCCCAAGCTCTTTATACTACCAACGGTTGCATACGTTACCCTCGTGATTCTTTTAGAGCCGAAGGAAGCGGAGTAAATACTTGCTTTCCCCCCTAGCGCCACATACTTGCCTAGATTCTGCTCAAGTAATTCTTTGGAAGGCTGCAGGATGAGAAGGTTGTCTGTCACCGACTCTGCAATCTTAGCAATTAGAATTGATTTTCCGAAAGCAGTAGGCGCCACAATGATTGACGGGACGCACTTCTCCTGCTTGAAGAATTCAATTCCTATACGTACAGGCTCTATTTGATTTGAGCGTAACTCCATTAATATTTTTTAGATTTTATATATTCACATTTCATATCAATACTGAAAGGTCGGTAGCGTGGTGGCTTCTTCTTATCGTATGGATCGCAAAAATTTAGGTTTTCGCATTTCAAATAATTATTTGGACTTACACAGTAGTTCCCGTCTTCAAGTTCAAGGAAGTGGTAACATTTTGAATCCGAGTCGACAGAATACCCTACTGCAACATCATTTGCATCGGCAATGTAGTCGTCAATGGTAAACGCGTACCGGCCTCTCGTCCAATTCTTCTTCCTATTTATGTAGTCTATGAAGTAGCCCTGCAGGTAAGAAAATGTTGTAACGGCAATACCGTTACTCTGGCAGTCCCAGTACTGTAGTAATGATAAACGCTCATTTTCATCTTTAGACAACGGGTCAAATTTCTCCTTCCATACCAAAGCTGAGACGGGGAGGCTCCATCCGATCGCGCCATTCCTCATTTGGATGTGGAACCCCAACGCCTTATTGATGATGGACTTCACCCCGAAGATGTAGCACTCTGTTAAGGTCTTCTTCTTAAAGTCAGAGTACAAGAAGGCATCGCGTACGTATGCCTTCTGATATGGTATGTTAGCGTTGAGCTGGGCCATTATTTCTTTTCTTTATCGACGGTTCCTATTAATTCAATTTTTAATTTGTCCTCTCCGCGCTCCATCTGTTCGATGAGCAACTGCCACCCGTATTTCTCAGAAATATCTAGCAGCGCTTGGTACTTCTCTTGACCTAGTGATTCTCCACGTTCAATGAACAGAACTCCTAGATCCGGGTTCTCGTGCATTTTCATTTTTATGCCGAGTTCAATGATAGCAGATGTGGCCATGGAATCTGGGTGTACGGGCATTCCTTTATACAGCAACCTGTCCTCGTCAAATACTAATTCATCAACGGGAGACTGTTCGCGGATGAAACGCGCAATCTCTTCCTTCTGGCTTTCAATGTTAGCTGTAGCTTCTCCTTTTTCAGTCTCCATTACCGAAATGTCCTTCATCTTTTGCTTCAAGTCCTGCGCTTGCTCGTACTTCTTGTTTGCTTCAGAAGAATTATTGATAGCAGTATCGAATTCAGCAGTATCTACTTTAGGATTTCCCTTAATCCATTCGTCTGCCTTTTCCTGATTTTCCTTAGCCTTTGCTAAATTTTCTTCCTGAATTTCAAGGCCGGCTTTACCTTCCGCCAACTCTTTTGATAGTTTAGCTATCTTTTCCTCTAGGGTAGATATATTTTTTTCGAACTGATTTTTCAGAGCCACAAAGCCCTCTTGCTTTGTAATAGCTTTTTCGTACAACTCGTTATGCTTCACAGCTGCATTCTGCTTCTCCTGTATTTCCGATATGTCTTCCGGCTTCTTATAGTTGTCTAGCTGGTTGGCATAGCCCTCAGCGTACATCGGATGCTTTTTCATGGCACCTTCAAGCGATACTATCTCTCGAGTGAGATCCGTACGCTCTTCGTACGCTACCTTGTAATTGGTCTCGAGTGTCATAAGGCCTTCTTTCAAATCAGGAGGAAGGAACGAACGGTATATCTCGACCTGCTTCTTCTGTCCTGCTTTAGTTTTGGATAGTTCTACAAATTCGTTAGGGTCAAAGTTCATGGCTCCTACGATGGCCGCCAACGCACTCTTGCGATTATCCTTCATGCCTTCCGACTCTATCACAACCTTAGACTTGCCATCTTTAATGACCACGGAAAACGCGTACTCGGTACCATCTTTAGTAACGATGATGTGCCCTTTGCCATCGGTATTGGGAGGTAGGTGGGTAGTCTCTCCCATCGCTATACGACAAAATTGCATAAACGAGCTCTTCCCCCTTTCATTGTCGGCGATGAGTAAAATGTTTTTGCCTTTCAGATCAACATCGATATCCTTCAGGACCTTGAAGCGCTCGATAAATACTTTTTGAATTTTCATTTCTGAGTTCTTTTGAAATTAGTATGTAAATTTTTAATTACTTTTTTGATTCCTTCTATCTTGGCGGTGATGGGAGAACCGAATGTCTGCGATATTACTCCTATAAGCGATTGCGAATTAGAACTAAGCCCCACTACAGTAAAATCGCTAGGCTTATGTATCACTCCTTTGTGCCATGCAACTAATACAGATATCTTATAGTTATCCCATAACCACGCCTCTACCTGTTGCCATAGAGGAGCGCGTAGGCTTGTAACTGGATTAGTGGGCTTAAAATAATCCCAATGCTCCTTAGTGCCAAACTCATAGAAATTAAAGCACTTCTCCTTAAACCCTAATTCCTCGAGCTTCTTTGCTGTGGTGTAATCTATGAACTGATTTTTCATTATTTAGGTAATGTAATGGTTATGGTTTCGCCTCCTGGGGTGTACTTGGCAGCCTGTACGACCGTTCCTTCTTCCACGAGGTCTTGACCTTTCTCCGCAGCTTTATACGCAGCCTGGGACGACTCCTCGATACTCTTAAGGGCTTTCTTCTGCTTGTTCCATTCTTCCACTCCTTTGTAATCCCAGAAGCTACGGCTCATGGTCTTCGTAACCTTTGCGCCCTTCCGTTCAAAGGATTTCTCCGGGTAGTCGCCCGCTTCGGTTATGGCCTGCTCCTTCACGGACTCCAAACAATCCTTCAAGGTCTTCTCGATTTCCTTGAGATCAATGTATGTGTCGAGAGGGCTGGCGTTGCCCTGCGTTACTTCGTCCGCCATTTTAAGTAGTTCTGGTGATATCATGGTTATAGTTTTAATGTGTCTATGCCTTCTTTTTCTAGCACTTGCATGCTTTTTAGAATGATCAACTTACAGTTATCAACTCCCAACATCCCGATGTGCATGTACTCCGGAGGAATGCCTAGCTCTTCTGATAACCACATGTAAGCTTCGGTGCGTGTCATAATTTTTTTCTTCCATATAGTATCGAATGCTTCATGCGTTTTCTTTTTCCATTCTCTCAAGTACTTGTTCGCTAACCTCCCCATCGCTACCTCTGTGCCTTCGTGACACGATACGTAAGCGTCACACGGCTTACACATCCAAAGGTCTCCGTAATGCGTTCCGTACACCTCTATCGAGTCTACGAGCTTACTATCTTGCCCGCAGTACGGACAGATTTTTCCTAATAGAATGTTCTTCTGCTGTTCAGTTAATTTCATTCTATATTCTTCCTCCCCGAAGGGAATTGACTCGGCAGGATTTGATACCTGCACCTACCCAATTGAGGAAATGGGTAAAACGTGATTCGCTATTCTTTCTCTAATGGCCTCAGAGAACCCCGGTACGAACCGTTTCCACGTGCGTCTGCTATTCCGCCACGAGTCAATATCTTTATTATCTAAAACGGTAAATCGTCATCCGGGTCCTCCGTTGCGGCTGGAATCTCTGGCTTCACTTCAGCAACTGGCTGACTTGATTTAGTTTCCGCTACTGCCACTTCCGCTGCTGCTGGAGGTTGCTGCTGCCCTTCTGTTACAGTAGGGGCTGCTACCGTATTCTTAGCTAAATATATTACCAAGTGCTCCTGAAGGATTTTATCAAGATCAATGGCCTTCTGGTCAGTCTCGGGAGCTATCTTAGCAATAGCAAACACGGGAGTTCTGAACTTTATACCGCCTTTCTGCCCGTCCTTAAACCCTGTGATTTTCACAGCTCCTTCTCGAATAGCCTTTTTATTTGCCTGATAAAAATCACTCCACGCCTTAAGTGCTACGCCATTAAGTGCTATTGATCCTATCACAAGTTCTTTCTTCTCGTTCTTTATAGCCACATAAATGTTAGCCGTAAACTTAGCACCTTGAGCCTTGAGGCTATCCTTTATAGTAGAATAAATGCCAGAGCCTAGCACCGCGCCCTTGTAGGCTTTAACTACAATTGGGTCGGTAGCAGTGTTGCGCACTTCTCTTGCCCATATAGAACTATTGCTCGCATCATTCCATCCTTTGACGGTAGATAGCTGGTCAAGAAAAATAAAAACAAAAGGAATTGGGAGAGCCACTTTACCTCCATCATCCTTATCATCTCCGTTAACTTTATTTTTGTCATAGAATTCTAGGTGGCCTCCTTTTTCTCCGCCCCCGTTCCATTCTAACCATTTAGTACATGGATTTTCTGTTTCTGTGTTGTTAGACCTGCTCATGTTTTGGTTATTTTAATTAGTGACTATTTATATTGTTTGAATCTTCATCTTTCATAATTGTCCACATCAACCATCCGTAAAATCCTACTATGCCAAGTATCCCTCCGATTACTCCTCCAAGCGCAATCCATCCTATGACTACTAAAATATCATACATACTTAAGGGCTTTTTCTTCTTTCTCTTCAAATTTCTGTTTACATCCTCCCGGGTGGAACCTTCTTAGATTGTCGTCCGTTACCATGTGGTCTCCGAGAGGCAGAGAGCAATGATAACAGGTAGTGGCAAGGGATTCAGCACATTCAGCGCTGAAGTCCTCTGGCTTCTCTTCAGGGCGGTCATAACAAGCTGGAGTATTCTTCACATCTATATGCCCGACCCTTATTTCCTCATTCATCCATGCTTGCCACTCAGCAAGCTTGCCTCGAAGGTGCTTAGCTTCCACCCCGTCACTCATTTATCCTTGAAATTTAAGAGCATGTATTCAATGGTTTCGATTTTGGTCATCTTCTTGCCCTCGACTTGCTTTCTCTGCTTGAGGGCCTCCACTTTTTGGTTCGCTTTTGCTGAGATAAATCCGCTAATAGCTACCTGAATCACTTCTGTTTTTGGCATTCCTTTTGGTTAATTATAATACGAATGTAAAAAAGAATTCTCATAAAAATCAGAATTCTCACAAAAGTTTATTAACAATCTTGGCTACAAACAAAAATCCCCTGCATTTCTGCAAGGGATTCCTCCCGAAGGAGCATGTACTATCTGGCTAACCAAAGACCCGATAATGCCTATAGGAACTTCAAGTAAATTCCTGTATCTGTTCGTGCTGGCCTATTGCCTCCTATGTAAGGGAAGAGCGTATAGCCTGCTTTGAATAATGGTGCTACGAAGGGAGCTGTATCTATAATGTCGGGCACCCCTTCTCGATGTAGAGTAAACCAAACTGTATCATCCTTCATTACCTTTATGGTAAGTTCGTACTCAGTGGACATATCTACCGTCCAAAAGAAATTAACAGAGCGCTCTCCTTTATTGTACACGTAGAAATGGAGGTCTATTTTCTGGGTCTCCTTGCTCGGAACCCATCCGCACCTTATAGAATTGGTGTGATGATGTCCGTAGCTGAGTCCTGCAAGCTTATTGATAGCGTAGTCGTCTCGGTGTTCTTTCTTGAACCATGAGCCTACACCAAAGACGAATCTAATCTTTTGCTTTTTCTTCCAGAAATGAAACTGCGGCCAGTGGAAGGAATAGTGGTTGCCTTGTCGTATCCAATAAAACATAATTCATTCCTTTTTTTCAGTGCCAAATATTAAAATGAATAATATGGCAAGTCCGGGTATACCGTGAGCAATGACTATCCCGTATATCGGATCACGCTTATAATCCAGAAGAGCATAGACTAATGCTTCAGCTACCATCATAATAATGAGCCATCCCCAATATTCTTTACGTAATTCTCTAGCCATTTCTATTGAATATTTTTCTGCGGAACATGAATATTAACATTAGCAGCGCTCCGAGTATCAACATAAGGGCAATGTCCTTAGTTATTCTCCAAGCCTTTTCACCCCAGGTTTCAGGCTTTACCTCCACGCTGAGAACTTCTACAGGATATCGCTTAATAATAGTAATAGTGTCACAGGTACCTTTAAGGTAGACAGTGGAATCTTTTGTATTATAGAAATACTTGATAATAACTCCGCCTTCCTGTATTATAACAGTGTCAGTCTGATTGTAGAAGAACATTGAATCTACGCTCTTCGCCTCGATAACAATTGTATCTATAGCATAAACAGTATCTACCTTAACAAGTTCAGGGTGCTTGGCAAGCAGATTTGCTAGTCTCCGTTCTGCGGAACACGATGACAAACAAACAATAATTAGTATTAATTTAATTAATTTTTTCATGATATTTCCAATAAAACCCTTTTGCTGTATTTCTTTTTCCTCTAAGTATTTGTCCAATATGACCATGTGAAATATTTAGCTCTCTCTCAGCCACCTTTATTGCATCCCATATTTTAACTACATTTCCATTGCTGTCCATCTGACATATTTTTTTTCTTAGACTTTCGTGTTTTGCCCCTGTCATTCTAATAGCCCTTTGTTCTCGCTCGCTTTCTGATACTGCTCTCCCTTTTGCCTTCTCCGATAACACCCTTTTTGTTTCATCTGAATGCTTATATCCTATTAAATGTACTGGCCTAATACCTTTTCTTGCTTCACTCTGTTTTTTTCTAATCTCATCAGTCATTTTTGTTCCTTCTCCCCCGTCAGTCATATTTTTTAAATCAAAGCCCCAGCTTCTATATAGAGAAATATAATGCTGCTCCCAAAATATCCATTCACTATTTTCAACCTTATCTATAATTCTCATTATAGGCTTTAACCCCTTTGACCTTAACGACTTAATCCAATTATTCTTTTTAGTTTTTTCATGTTCTTTTAAGTGCCCCCTCAACCTTTTTCTTAGGTTATTTGTTTTACCAATATATTTTGGATTATTGGTTATCGGACAATTAAGAGAGTAAATAAAAATATTATTCATCCATAAATATACTAAAAACTAAGAGACTATTTTTCAGCATTAGGTCGCGGTAAAGATGTTAGCGTAACTGCCGAGCTGGTCATAAACCTCAGTATCTTATTGAGAATGGCAGTAACGGCAAGAAGGATTCCCATAACTTTCTCTACTCCGATTTCTCCCAAACCTACAAGACTGAGCAACTCAGGATCTACAAGCACAAAAATAGATAGCACTAGTATGATTAAGTTTACCCAGAATGTTTTCGATTCCCAGATTGGTTTTGATTTTTGCATGATATGTTTATTTATTGGTTAGTACGGTTGATTGTTTTGTAATTGTTCTATTAAAGCTTCGTGATATCCTATAACTGTAAAAGCGCTGTCAATTCTTTTTATTTGGGCCATAGCCATTATGCTATCCAGATAATGTGTCTCAGCAGCTTGGTGAAGCTCAGCGTGCATTATCTTAGTCTCTACCCTCATAACGCTTAACGAGTCCATTGTGTCCTGCATCTGAGCAGGTAAGGAGTAGTACTTATTCCACGTATCTACGCTAATTCCCACAACAGAAATAATAACTCCCATGATGAGGGTTGCTAAGTGTTTCTGCGCTCTTTCTTTTACCTTCTGCAGGACACCTTCAAAAAACCCTACTCTACGGCCCTTCTCATCCATCCTAGTAAATATTTACGTTGTGATTTGTTTCGTTTTATGATGACCAAATAGTGCCTCACCTTCTCCACCCTTAAATTGGCAAGGAATAAATTTGTAGATAGCGTATCGCACCTACCCTTCAGACTATCCACCTTATGACGCATATACGCCATGGAGTCCGCACACGCTGAGTTGTCTTTCCTTAAGCTATCGATGTACAGAGAATCGACAATAGCCCTGGAGCTTTCCTGATCACCAGTCACAGGTTGGCCTGTGCACGATACCAATAAGAAAAATAAAATGGGTATCAATATTTTCATACGTCGTTGTTTAAGCGGTTTAAAGTGTAGTCGTCAACCTTTCCTGTCTCAGCAACGTCAAGAGACCGCTGAGCAAGCTTGATGGCTGTGCGCGGGCCCATGTTAACTGAACTGTCGTATATGAAATCAGCCACAAGTTGTATGGCTATCTCGTCTCCTCGAAACGCATCCCAGTATTTCCATTTATATAGATCCTTTTCCAGAAGGCTAAGCTGCTTATTCTTGTAAAGGATCCCATTTAATATTTCAATAGTCTTCTTTGAAGGTTTTGCAGGAAAGGCTATGCTTTTTTTGGTGCCATCAATAATAGCCCACCCTTTCCATTTAGAATTATGCTTACGAGAAATGCCCTTCCAGGTCTCTCCGCCTCTATCCGTAGAGTCGTTAACGTAACCTCCTTCAGTTTTGGCAGTCTTTTTATATGCTTTAAGAAAATCAGCCATTAGTTTTCAGATTTTTTAGCGGCCTCTGCTTTATTTCTCTTCACTCTAGCATACCACTTGTACAAAGTATATCCTATAGTTACTATAATAAGAGATCTGGTAAGCCACACATCAAAATCAAAACCGAACCCGAAATCGAAATCGAAATTGGTGAGCCATAAGACAACTCCATTTAACAGTAACGTTTCGTATGCTAAATACTTCGCTATCATTTCTTCCATAAAAACGATTTAAGGTCCGGTGTTAGGATAGTTTAGCTTTCTCCATGCCTCACATGTTCGTTTGCCCTGATTAATAATGCTTGAAGCGTCTGGACTACCATTGAGCATCCCTGTTACCTGAACCATCATAGTCCATGCGTGAGTTAGCGTATCAACATAAGGATTGCCTACCTGAGCAAAATAACAGTTGTATGTTACCTGAACGCTATCTACCCTAATAGTATCTCCGACTGAAGACTTATAATCTTTTTGGCCGTTTGATGCTATCTCGTTAGACACAGTGGAGAATACGTGAGCTTGAGAGAACGAGCATATAGTGATTAATGCTATTGCGATTGTTAAAATTGTCTTTTTCATTTTATAGTTTATTGGTTTATTATTATTAAGGTGTCGTTGATATTCTTCTAATGTGCATTTCAACAGCAACAGTAGCCGGTTTTACACCACTTGCAACCGCAGTCATTAAAGTCATATTTGTATCGTCTGATAATACCTTAATCCTAAAAGTATTTCCAGCAGCAAACGTGTATATAAAACTAAAATATAATTCTGAATTAATTGCGTTAGTTACCGTAATACAATGATTAGAGTTTGCGATAGCCGAGCCCCCAACTTCTAACCAAGCATTTACTATCCCGCTACCTGAACTTATATCACATTCAGCTCTTCCAGTAATCATATAAACACCTGCATGAGTAACGGAGAATGTAGTGTCTCCTGTACCGCTTCTTGGAATTCCTAACACGGCCTCTTGAACTCCAAATACTACAGCCTTACCTTCAGTTACACTTCCAAAAGTTGTAGATACAGCACCCGTGTTATAGTCCGCATAAGGGTTTAATCCATCAATAAATCCATTTTCATCTGTAAGAACATAGCCCTTAGATGTAGTCAATTGAGAATATCCAAATGTGGATATTAAAAGAAATAATAATAAAAGTATTTTTTTCATTGTTGTTATTTTAAATTGCTGTTCGTGCTATCTCCCTCCAAGCCTGACCGCCTGCAGTGGTTTCACAAAGCTTTAATGTTAAGGTGTCTTCTGCTGTCATTGCAAAATTGGCAGAACCAGCTAGGTGAATAGTTACATTAGACCCACTTGTAGCTACAGCGTCCGCCACCGTTACACTTTCATTAGCTATGAGCGTAATGGTTGCTCCGTTCTGCCACCCAGTAATTAATATTAAATCTACCTGAGTGGTTCCTGTAAGCTCGAAAGAGTTTCCGTCAGCGCCTAGCGTAATATTTGTAGCAGAAGCCACGTCAGCTCCTTGCGTTTCTTGCACCCTTCCAGAAAACTTAGAAATACCGCTCTCTACCCATAGGGCATAAGCATTTGTAATAGTTGCATTTGTTCCCTCTATAGGTGCTCCCTCAATAGAAAAAGTAGCCGCATCTGTAACAGTACTTGCTCCTGTAAAAGAATAAGTAGATGCAATAGTAACGGATTCTCTTTGTTTGGCGATTGCTCCTGCCAACCATTGTTTTATAGCTGAATAATCATAAATAGATGATGACCTCTCTACTGTTGATGCTAATGATGTTAGTGCAACGGGGCTTACTTCAAATTCTGCTGCTGGAGTAATAGTTCCTATACCTACCTTGCCTACTGTTCCAGAAGAGTTTAGAGCAGGCAATATTGTTAAGGTCGGAATGTCCGATAATGCTCCAAACATTATGCTATTAGCAGTTGCGTTATCTACTTTAAGTGCTGATTCAAAACGGCCCATCAGCATAGCACCGTCTGCGCTCGTTCTCCCAAACCTACCAATAACCGTATTGTTTGTAGCATCTGCGTCAACTTCAGTTCCGATCGCCACACTATTTCCTCCAGTAACAGAGGATGATGGACCTATAGCAGTTCCCTGATCTACTGTAACACTAGCCGATATACCTATCGCTGTTGAATGGTCTGTGTTATTCACACTAGCGCTCCATCCAGCCTCAAAAGAACCATTTCCTTTTACTGCAAGCAACTTAACTCCTGGGCCTATTTGCCTAACTTGAAAATTTATAGTTGTTTTAAGTCCAGCTATTCCGTCTATAACATCTAAAGCTGTAGCGACTGGAGAAGAACCGTTTATAATTAATACACCATCATCACGACCATAAACCCTTGGAGCACTTGCGCTGTTATCTATCTTTAAGCCAAAAGTTGCTGAAGTTGCTCCTGAACCTTTCCCATGAATAGTAGCAGTAGGAGCAGTAAGTCCAAAACCTGAATTACCATTTTCTGCTATTATAGCATAATTGGCAGTAGCACCGCCAGTAGCACTAAAATATCCAGCTACGTTTGTAGAAGTATTAGTGCTATGTGTGTTAGTTATGTGGGCTCCATAAGTAGTTTGTCCGGCTACAGCATTTGCTCCTGTAGTAAGAATATTAAGTAACTTATTTGTTCCACTAGCTGCTGCGGTTGAAGTAGAAGATAAAGCAAGAAGAGAACCAGAAGACAATCCGTTTGCTGTTAAGGTTAGAGGTATTTCGGTAGTTGCTGTAGACCAATCCCATTGCTGAGCGTATAGAGTATTGTCAATAGTATTAGTAGCATCTGCAGCACCTAATCCAGATATTAAAGAAGAAACTGTAGCCCATGAAGCATTTCCACTTCCATCTGACTGTAAAAGCTTTCCTGCTCCTTCATTACCATCAACATATTGAAACGTGCCAACCAAATCTAAAGTTGTGGAAGGAGCGGCTGTTCCTATTCCTACCCTATTAGTGTTCCCGTCAACACTAAAAGTAGTTCCGTCAACCGAAAATCCATCAATAACAGTTGAGGTAATATCTAATGTATTAGCTCCTCCTGTAATTATTCTATTCCCTGCTAAAGTTATATCAGTATTTTCTAAAAGCTGAGAAGTCAAAGCAATCGTACCTGTATTATCCGGGAATGTCCAAGTTTTATTCCCTGTAAGTGTAGGGCCGTCAATACTACCAGTGAAAGGACCACCAGCAGCCGTGTTATAAACAATGCTCTGCCCTTCAGTTATGCTTATATCAGTAGCTCCTGTTGTATTCCCTGCAGTCAATGTTGCTGCCAGAGTTTCCGTTGCTGGAATATCTGAAGTTAAAGCGACGGTTCCTGTATTATCAGGAAGAGTCCAGACTTTATTGCCTGTAAGCGTTGGTCCATCAAGATCACCAGTAAACGGTCCTCCAGCGGCTGTATTATAAATAACGCTCTGTCCCTCGTCCATACTAATATCAGTAGCCCCGGTAGAGTTTCCGGCCGTAAGAGTAGCAGCTAAAGTTTCTGCTATAGTTGATGCCCAAGAAGCAACTCCACTTCCGTTTGTCTGAAGAAACTGATTAGCATCACCATCATTCACAGGAAGTGTAAGTGTCCATGTCCCTGCTGCAGCGGCTGGCTGAACAAGCACATTACCAGAAGTATTTCCTGCAAAACTTATTGTTCCGATCTTTGTCCCAGCTTCTCCTAATGTAAGAAGACCTACTGATGTTCCTGAGTTGTTTCCTATATATACATCTCCTGCATTATCAATACGAAACCTTTCAATCATTGAAACCGCACCCGATGGGGTAGTACAAAGAACTACACGACCTGGAGTATCGTCATTTGCTGTAACACCATCCACTTCAAGTCGCATTCCTGCTGACTCTTCATAATTAGTACCATCATAACTATATCCAAATACATCGAGAATATTATTGTTATTCTGGGTAATTGTAGGAGCCCCTGTAGTTCCCCGTGCTCTAAGTCCTAGAACAGTAGCTCCTACTGCAGATGCATTCTGAGAAGAACTTGCAACGTAGTTAAGTTCAACACCTTCAATCCATGTAGAATGCCTAAAATCTCTAGCTGCCGAAGTTAATGTCGCTCCAAACAAATCAGCTCCTATAGCCATTCTTTCTGAGCCAAAAATATTCTGATCCGCTTTAACTGTAAAAGCGAGAGTGTTATTTGTTTCAATTTCTAAAATATTGGCATCATTCGTCCCAAGACGCGCGGTAGCTCCAAAAGAATTACCCCCATCAGTATATTTAGTGTCAAGTTGAGTTTGAATAGCAGACGTTACACCATTTACATATCCAAGTTCTGTAGATGTAGTTGCACTAGCTACAGGAAGACCATTCGCATCACTTTCTAAAGCTCTGGACGCTGTAATAGCGGCTACATCATCAATTGTATTTGCATCTGTCCAATAGGCCAAAGAATTTAAAACGCCATTCCCCGCTCCTAAAACATCTCCCGCTGCTGCCCATGACAACACGCCTGCTCCGTTATTTTGAAGAAATTCACTAGCGCCTCCCTGTGCTAAAGGAAGCGTCCATGCATGACTGCCGCTCGTTACGCCAGAATTTATAGTTAAAGTAAAAGCATTCGTAGAATTTTGAAATACTAACGAACCATCTGTAGTAGATGCCTCTCCAGTTCTAATTGGTCCAGCTACTTGAAACAAGCTTAAAGGAACAGCTATGCCAACCCCTACATCTCCAGAACTTTCAATTCGAATTGCTTCTGCGTTGTTTGTCTTAATAACTAAGTCCTGAGCATCGGTAGTGCCTACAAAATCAGTTCCAGGGGTGGTGGCTGCGTTTCCTGCTAGTGCCCAATCGGTAGATGCGCTAGGAGATGCCCCGGGCTTACTTACCTGCCATGCCTTAGCGGAAGAGTTGTACGTGTACAACATGTACACGTTGGCTGGAATATCCCCGACTGCTAGTGCAGCACCATTAAGCTCTATGGCCTTAACCGCCAGAGAGTTCAGCTTGAGAGTTGACGCTCCAGTGTTGGTGTTAATCAACTTCATTACAATCTGTATGCCATCCTTCAGTGTTGCCGAGGCGCTTGAAATTGTTACGGAATACGTATCGGTTCCTGTCGCCCTTCCTTTAGGAAGCTCGGTCTGTGCAAAAACAGAAAGAGTGGTAAGAGCAATAAATAATGAGAGAAATATTTTTTTCATCGTTGTGTTTTTATGCGTAGATAACTGCGCTTGTTTCTTTTATTACTGAACTTCTAGTTTCAAAATTAGCGAAGTCGCCTGTACTTCCTTTCAATACCACATCTAGGCCGCTCTTAGTTTTAACGGTCCCGTTAATAACTTCAAACACGGTAACGCCAGAAGCAATTACTTTAAATGGATATATAGGAGCATTTGTGAAATTTCCTATCGCCAGATTAGCGCTGGCGCTTGCTAGAATGAAAACCGTTGCTCCCTTGGCACTTGCAAGATTAATGGTAAGATCAATGGTAGCGTAAACAGAATTACCGTCAACATCTGCCGTCTCTAAGCTAGTGCCCCCTTCAATATCGTCATCGTCATTAAACTGTCCCGTAACATCACTAAGGACCAGAACAGTGCCACTGTCGGAAACAACTACTCCGGTAGCTCCTGTAACATTGTCAGTAACAGTTTCTGCTACCGTAAACGCACCTGACCCGTTATCATAGGTTACGGTTGTATTGCCTTCCGCAGTAATGGTCGCTTCCTTCAGAAATCCAATAGCATTTATGGCCGCTGCCAATGTAGCATCATCATTAGAAGCAAGGTGAACTAGAGCTTTAAAATCTGCAAGAGTAGCAGGATTCCTTCTTCTAAGAGTTGATAGGCGAAATTTATCTGGATCTAAATTAAGTGTTGCCATGATAATGTGTGTTTAATATTAGTTTTTAGGAAACGCCGGCTTAGTGTAAGCATATACAGTTCCTGATGTTATATAAATGTTAATAAAATCACCTTTCAATTCTGCGCCTGCAAGTATCGTTAGATCATCACTAATTATAGTTCCATTCTTTTGGATAACTTTCGAAAGCACCACATTAGCCGCTCCGTCTGCCTGAAGAAGATAAAAGTTTCCTGGCACAGAAAAAAGAACAATACCAACTACATCAGCCGTAGCAGTACTTGTGCCTCCTGTAATTTCTTCATCATTCTGAAATGTCCCTACAATATCCGAAAGCTGAACCTTAGTGACACTAATTATTGCTGCTATTTTCGCAGTAGCCGCACTGGTTCCTCCTGTAATTACCTCTCCAACTATAAAAGTTGATACAGCAAGATTATCGTATGTCAAATCTCCCGTAGCACTTGCCGTTCCTGTAACGTGACGCGTAAAGGCCGTTACACCTAAAACGTAATCCGCAAATTGACCCATCCCCCTCAATAATCTATTTACATCCATGGTATTATTTTTTATAAAGTTTACAAACTCGGTTTAATATAATTTGAAGATCGTTATTGCTAATTGGATTTTCTCCTTGCACCACTCCTGCAACACCTCCAAGAAGTTCTCCTGATATTGGCTGAGCAGGGCCGTCGCTATTTATCTGAAAGAAAACGTCATCTCCATTCGCCAGGTTAAACGTAGTGCCACAAATAGTAATTGCGCCTGCAAGAGAGGTAGCGGTATATGGATAGCTTTGAGGAAAGAAACTATTAATGTGGTCAGCAATTGCCTGAGCCACCTCTGTAGCTGTAAACGTAACAGCCGGAGTCATTGTAAGGTTTGGATATGCCGATCCTTCTATCTCTATGGACACTACAACAATATCTTTTCCTCCTAATATTGTATCGGTAAAACATGCTTGAGTTCCACCGACAACTGCTCCTTCAGGAATAATACATTTAATAGAATCAACGTAATCGAGCATACGCTCAACGTCCGCTTCAGCCGGAGAGCAGCAACCCTTTTCGCGGTCATCAATTACTTCCACCCCTTTCAGTACAGCCATCCTGCGCGCCTTTACGACGGCAGCCTGAAATAGCGCTAAAGTGCTCGTGTTATCTACTAAAACAGTATTCATTATTTTTCGTATGCAAATGATGCATTTCCTATATTAACCGTATTTCCGCCAACCGACTGAACCTCTACAGCCATAATAGCCTCTGTAGCATTAAAGATTTGTAATGCTTTTTTCTTTTCAATATTTACTACACTTGTAGATGTAACAGAAAAAGGCCCTATGATAGTTCCACCAATCAGCTCTCTTATTCTAAAATTAACCGTAGCGCCTCCAGTTCTCCAAATGTTGGCACGCATGGAAATGAAAATATCAGCAATATCTTTACTGAAATCAAATCTTCCCGCCTCTACCCAATTATTCGAATTGTCCTGAAACGGAATCCCAATAGCAATGAAGCTCATATTCAAAAAGGCTGGCTGTCCCGGAAGTCCTTTTGCCTCAACAACTTGATTGCAATCGGCACACGAGGGGTTACTACAAATTGAACACATTTCTTTTTTGTTTTAACAGCAACTCTCTTCGTCGCAAATTCTTGTTAATATGTCTATAAATTTCTGCATAGCATTCACATTTCCATCTTCAGTAGCCGCCTCAAGCTCTCTTACATAAAGAGATATTCTTCTAAATCTCTCGTCCAAATCATTGCAATTACAATTACATTTAGCTGCATCCGCTGATGCTTTAGCCCAACATGCACAAATATTTGGAACGATAGGAACAAATAATACACTGGTATTTAAGAAAGGGACGCTTCCATTACTAACCCATATACCTTGAACTACATAGGTTAACCTGTAAACTGCGTCTGCATAATTACCTCCCTGTCCGCCAAGCGTTGAGCTAATGTCAAATGTGCCTGCGATATCTGAAGGAAGGGTAGGGAAAGCATTTACTGTAGTTTCTGGGCCAACTTCTCCGCCCTCTTCTCGAACCGCAATTTTAATTTGCGCTACAGTTACTTCAGAAACTTTTGGATTGTTTGCTCCTGTAGCATCAAATCCTCCAACATTGGTGGTAGAATATTGACCTGTGTTATCTTTAACTGTTAAAGTGACGCCATCTGAAGAGATTGAATATTTTGGTAGGAGTATAAGTGACATGTATTCTCTTTATTGAATATGTGGCGCGATTGACTGGAAAATGATACAATGCAAATATGAAGCATCATAATAGAAGGGAAGTAATTACCTGTTATTACTATTCGAGCATTCTGCTCAAACTAAAGTTAATAACAAAGTTGGAGAGCCTCTGTGGAGTGTTTACGGCAAAGCTAAATCGCGCCTTCATGTACTTGCCATTTAACAACGAAGTGTTTAAATCATTTCGACCAGAAGGATTCGTCGCTGTTGCCGTAGAGTCGCCTTTTATAGGGGAAAAATAATTTTCTTCAAATAGTTCAAGCTCAGCACTCGTCAAGAAGCTTTTGTGTTTTCTGGTTTCAAAAGTCATGCCGTCAGGAGTCTCATCACAATTAACCGCAATAGGGCCAAACCACTTACCCTGCTCCTTGAATTTGTTAATAACTCCTTCAATAAATCCTTTCTCAAACTGCCCATCATTAACAGGAAAGTACCATCGGAGGAGAACCCCTTTATTATGCTCAAAGTTTAACTGTGGATCTTGAACAGGAGCGGGTGTTAGGAAGTCGTCTTCCCATGGAAGATATATCTTAGGAAGATAAGTTGCAAAGGTTACGAATCCTTTCTTCACTTCACTTAAAAGTATAGTATATTCGTTAAAGTAATTATTGTCCGTATGAGGAATGAATGTCCAGTATTTAGAATTTACCTCTACAATACTTCCAGAAGAACCCACATAATTATTAACTAAAAGACCTACGGTTACAGTAAATATGGTTGGGCTTGTTACCGTAACATTTAAAAGTATCTCATTAATCTCCTCACTCATTCCTGTCACTCCTCTAAACTTAACCTGATCTCCGTCAACCAAACGATGGAACTGGTTAGTCGTTACGGTCAAAACGGTAGTCCCTGTGATAGTGAGAATTGTATTAGGAAGACTATAGGTAGGAACTGGCTCTATAGGATCAGCCGAGGTACTAGCTACTTTAACTAAAAACAGTTCTCCTGTTTGCTCGAACGTAGAAAAAGGAGAAGAAGGAGTGTTATTTGAAATAAGCTCTCCTATAGTATTAAAATCATCAGTAGCAGACCATGCCCTAGAAGCGCGCCTAATGCCCCTGACAGTCCACCCAGCTTCTGAGAACCTAGTATGCCACACGGAAGCTATACCCTGGCCATCAGCAGGATTATCCTTGCCAACCACCCACATTAAATTGTTCGCAAAGAAAGAACGCATTCCTTTTATGTCCGCAATACTAACAGTGCCATCATAACCAAATCGTATTACTTTTTTAAGTATAACATCAACCCAATACATTACATCCTTACCTCCCTTAGACTTTCCTTTTATAATAGACCATTTGTGAGAAGACCCGTATAATGATATTGTTACACCGTCCCGGCTCATAACAGCGCCATCTCCTACAATAAGCGGTCCTACTCCTGCCGTCTCCAGAGTTCCTCGCGTATTAAACCATTGGCGCTGAAATTTCTTCGGCTGCCATGTGATTAACTCTCCATTTACATTCGCATGGTGTACAATTTCTCCAAACGACAAATCTAAATCATGAAAATTCAATGGAAGAAATATTCTGTACCTGTCAGCAGGACTACCTTGTGGCTTAATCTCAGACCAAACAATTCTTACGGGCAAATCGTCAAATCTTTCCGCTGTTGGATCGAAAGCAATATGAGACTGAACATCATTCCTTATAGTATAACCTTCCTGATAAGCTTCTCCCTGCGTTCCATCGGTATCGGTAGGAGTTGTAACCCAACTAGCAGCCGAAATGCCTGGGTAGAGCGCTCCTGTTTGAGAGGCAGACTTCTGTTTCATCTGAGCGTTCACTCTATTTTGAGAGTAAAAACTTATAGCGCCTCCCAATCCTTGATACTGAGTATCAACCTGCCTGTGCCTAAAATAGCTCAGTTGGGTAAAGGTGTCACCTCCAAATACGTCTGTAGCCTGTAAGCCAACAAGAGCTCCCGTGATCTCAAGCCTGTGTCCACATGTAATATATTTAGATAACCCCCTATTCCCGTATTTATTATTATCTGAATCAGTATATGTAATAGGTCGGTTATATTGCATGTAATAAAACCCTCTATCCGAACCTACCGCATTCACAAAATCAGCAGCTCCCAACAGAAGCTGCCCCTGAGAACTTTGCTGAGTAAATACTGAAAACCCTCCAATAACTTCATGTACTTCATTAGTTTTAAAGAAAGTATCAGGGGCAGAAAAAGTATGACTCTCGCCCTTAGCTAATTTTATTGATCCATCCAGCGCGACTGTTTGAATGGTGCCGGTAGTAATTGCATGGAACCCTGTCCACTCAGCATAACTAGAAAACCCTTGTGGACTTGCTGAACTGAAAGGGCCGTTGTATGCATGGTTAAGCGGCACTCCATAATTTAAAATTTCATCAGAAGCCTGGTAAGCTATGGCCGTATGGCCAAACCAAATATCGGGACTATAGAATGCAGCATATTTTCTTTTAGCCGTATATCCGGCTGGATATACAAAGGGCGCCCCTGTAGGTGCAACACCAAATGTATTTCCGGAAATAAAAGGATACTCGATAAACTTATCAGTATCGCCTCCTACATCAAAGTTAGGAGATTGTATTGCAAAAAGACCAAGGCCTGCACTTGTCACACCATTAACAAAATCTACGCCATTAACTCCTAGAGCAGAAACTCCGCAAGCCAATACTTCTGGGACTACCTCAACTCGTTCAATTTCAATTATATCAAACAAATCCCTAATCCTCACTCCATCTATTTCAAAATCAAAATCTATATCAGAAAAATTAATATATGCCACCCATACTTTTGAATTAGATACTGTACTTTGGTTTCTGGTTAAAGCAAAATCGGGAAGTCCTGCCACTCTTCTATTAGGAGTCGTTATGTTGGTCGCAAGCGTATCAATCTTAATATCATCTATCCAAAAATTACCAGACCAAAACCCGTTCTCTTTAAACCTTCCCCTTACGGAAAAGCGATAAGTCTCATTATGCATCAAGCCCATATTCATATTTACATTCTCAGGGTCTTGATACTCTCCAAGCCTTAAAGTGGCATCTATAGCACTCCTAACTGAATCAATTTCTTTTCTTAATATAGAATGCTTAAATGTTTGAGTCCATGCATTAAAATCAGTTTGCTGAGCTATAGTAATGTTCGTAAGAATCATTCTCTTATCGATAACATCTATACTCTTTGCCGTAACTACTGGCGCCGATGAAACATTTAAAGTAGCAAGGTCAAGTGTAGTGACATTGGCTTCAGTTCCCGTATGGGCAATTTCAAGCGTGGTATTATTTCCTGTAAGCAAAACTCTCTTAAGAACAAATCCTTCAACAGCTCCTCCTACATAATTAATTCCAGCAAGCTCCACAAACTTGAAAAGGCCTGGCAGAATTCCAGATATCAAAAGCTTATTGATTTTCCCTGTATTAGTCCCCGGAGCATCACCTATAATCAATGAAGGGTTCCCATTAGTTGCTGCCACTGCAACATTCACAGGGTTCGTCACAGTAGTCCAATCAGTAGGAGATAAAGAATCAGGAAGAAATCTTATAGCATATCTCCAGTTTCCCGAATCAACTCCTCCTCCTGATTGTTCCTGAGTTGTAAAGGCAATACTACTCCCAGTAGAAGACTGAAGAAGTTTAGTCTCCTCAGCTACAGTATCATAAGCATACTGGCCCGTAGAATTTATAACAGTAATTGCTCCATCTACCACATAAGGAAGAACATAATACATAACTCTCGGCGGATTGAAATCATCCGTCCAATACAAAGAATCCTTAAGAGAATTCTTTTCTGCGTAAGTATGTATTTGTTTTTTTGTTCTAAAATTCCACTCCTTTGTACGAAGAAGGCGAGTATATGTCCATTGTGGATTTAAGTTTTTCTGAATGTTCTCGTCCTTCACTGCCACTCCAACTTCTCCAACTCCTTCAGAATAAAGAGTAATCTTCCCTGTGCTCGCAGTAGCTACCATTCCGGTCGTTACATTGTAGTATTCGTTAAGATCAAATACAGTAGGACTAATAACGGTTACAATCCATGTGCCATTAGGAGAAACAACACCTGGAGTCGTAACAGTAATTTCACTCATCACTACTTTCATTCCTGTAGTGAGGTTATGATTACCTGCGCACGTTACTCGATAAAGAAGCACATTAATAGTAACCGTCACTACCAGGTCAAGTCCAGTTGCTGCATCTTGAACAACCGTTGGAAGATTTGTTTGAGGAGTGCTCCATATATAAAGGGCGCTCTGTAAATCGTACGAGCCAATATCATTCAGCTTCCCTGCCAATGTACTATCATAAGCTTCTTGGGTAATAACAGGACCAAGAGAGGTGTCCGTAATAAGAGGAGGTCCCGGATTAGAAGTAGTGGCTTGTAAGCCCCAATCATATCCCGTAATAGATGTTATCTCTATATCAACAAAATTAATTCCTGCCGTAACCGTAGTGGCCCCTACAACAGCTGTAAGTGCCGTATCAATGTCCGTAGCCTGAAGAGCAATGGATTGATTTCTATCCCACGTAATAGGAGGTGCTGCTAGAATCTGATTACCGTTCTGGTCAAAAACAAACAAGCCTCCAATATCGTTAGGCACCCCAGTATTGGTAGTGAATACTCTCCATATTTTGTTTTGAACAATTACAGAACCTAAATCAAATACCTGTTCATTGCCAAGCATAGGAATATGAGCCATAGTGCTCTCTGTATTATCGGTAAGGGCACGAACATTTTTAGCCGCAACATAATTGTTCGGCTCTACCTTCTCTAAAGAAGTATCCTGATCAAGTGTTCCCAGAAACTCTGATACCTGTTTTAGTTTTGGATCGTTAGCCATCTTTCTTTGCCTTTTTTAGTTTCCTTTTTCGATCAAGCGCTTTCTCCATCAAAGGTATACTACTTTTAGCATACTCAGTTAACAGCTTAGATAACCTTTCTTTTTCTGCATCTGTCTCAGCATCAAAATATTTTCTTGTAAGTGCTCCAAATTCTCTGTAAGGAAAAGTAGATGTAAATTGCCCCTCTTTAGTTATTCGTAAAAACTCCTGTACACTTTTACTATTGTAAGCTGGGGACTTCTTGAAAAATCCTAGATCGCTAAGCGTAAACGGGTTCGGCTCGTCCTCCTTTCCAATATCAGAAAGCTCAAGAGCAGTTTTCCCAAAATAAGAAAATGAACCTTTAATGAAGTGATCTATTTTTCTAGCATCAATTCCCGCAACCTCCTGAAGTGCCTTGCCAAGCCTAGAAGCCCTCTCGGTATTCCTAAGAGCTAAATCTAAAGCTTGCTCTCTAGGAGGTATAATAGCCTTGTCGCGGAAATAATCATAATTAGTTGTTCCTTCTATAATAGCCTGAAATCCTCCGGCAAAAGACGCTTCATCAAAAGGCAACGTAGACTTAGCAACGCTACCAGCATATCCGTCAAAAGCTTTTTCGTCTCCAGCATAAAAACTAAGACCCCTTTCAACAGCAGCCCCAGGCAAGCTTAGTTCATACGGCTTAGGGATTGACAACCATCTGTTATCTCCAATTTTAAAATTGTAAAACAAATCACGTTGATAATCCGGCAACTCATTATATTGTTTTCTAGACTCAACATCTTTATTGTTCAAAAACCATATTGCCGTAGATGGCATAACTGAAAACGCTACCATACGACTAACAAATCCCATTGGATTTTCTTTAGCTCTTACAGCGGCACTTCGCATCCCCTGAACGGCAGCATTAGAAAACGGGATAAGCTGATTGGCTATTTTCATCCAATGTCCCATCAATGCAAAATCAAGAAGATCCCTAGATTTTAGCGCCCCATATAGTTTAGCATTATAATCGTCCATTCCCTTTTTCTTAGCATTTCGAAACGCAGCCCGGTATTCCGCAACTCTATTTAGAGTCTCGCCCTTCTGAAGAATGCTTTGATACCCTTTCCATGCGTCAGTTATTTTAGTAGGATCAGCCAATATGCTCTTCTTACTTTTCGCTACATCCTTCATGGCGAACTCCATCAAACCATAATAATGAGCTCGGTCTTTCATGTAAAATCCCGCGTTCAACCCACCAGCTCTGGCCACTTCATTCCAGTGCTTCTTTGCTCCGAACAAATCTTTAATACCATAAAGATTTTTATAAGTATTCTCGTTAGACTTAATTATCCTATCCTGAAAGTCTCGCACTACGTTCCTAATGGCAAATATTGGGAAGTTGGTAACAGTCCACCTAAGAGCCCTAGGGAGTGCCGTGAGTACAGGAGGGAGCTTGTAGCCTTCGTTATCCAACCCTTTCAATGCTTTGTATATATCAGTTTGAAATTTCCAATACTCAGGCTTACCATCAACGAATATTGTAATAGTTTCCTTCTCTCCCAACTTAACTCTTGTCCCAATATCTGCTAATCTAAGGGGAGTGCCATCATACATATTAGCTCTTTTTGGAGTAAGCATATTTCTGAATACAAGAAGAGATTCATTGCGGTCCGCCTCCTTAACTCCTCGATAAATTAAATCTAATAAAGCTGTGTACGGGTTCTGTATTTTCCTGGTAGATCCTTTTATTTTATGAATGACATCTGTTTTAGAGCCGAGCTTTCCGCCAGATGCTTTGTAAACCTCTATTTCTTTGCCAGGCTCAGTTTCTATCACTCGCTTCATAGCGACATACTGAGTATTATCCTTTTTAATCTGATCGTAATTTTCTTTTGACAAACGTCCCTTATCAACCATGTATTTCAAAACGTCATCAGACATTTCACGGTATCTATCCGCAGCTTCTTTAATATTTTTCTGGTTAGCAGGGTCCGACTTTTTAAATTCCTCAAGCGCTTTCTTGGCAACATCTACATCCTTATAAATGCCAGCGCCAATGCCACTCAACACATCTTCTCTTTTAAATTTCTTCGAAAGCTCAACAGTTCTTTCAGCCACCATGTAAGCCATAACATCCTTCATACCACTCTCAATAGTACTAATATCGCTATTATCTAACGGCTCAATTAACCATTTAAGAGTTTTATAGTTTCCCTTTTTGTCCTTAAGCAGATTCATTCGAGAGTCAATCATTCCTGTTTCTAATATATCAGAAAGTTTGCCGTCAATTCCCAATAATGTTCTGGACAAAAGAATGGGGTCGTTCTCTGGAAGCTGCTTGTCAATCTTCTTCAAACCCTTAGCGTATTCATTTGCCTTCTCAAAAGCGCGGAGCGGATTAATGAAATTTGCCGCAACCTTGTCTGCCCATGTAATAGAAAACATATTGTTTGGCTCACTCTTCTCAAATATCTCGCCTATAATTCCTTTCTTCTGCTCTGGCTTCCACTCTACATTAGAAAGAACCATGTCTCGCCCAGTGGAGCCAGCCCATGAGCGGATATCAGTACTAAAGCTATCAACTGCCTTTCTGTATTCAGGATGAACTTTTGATTCGTAGAGCTTGTAAAGATTAGGAGCTTCTGTCTTTGCCTTTTCTGGATTGACAATATATGCGCGAAGAAATTCTGCGAAGCCCTCCCCGTATTCATATAGTCGTGGATTCGGATGACCCTTCGGAGCCTTACTGCCAAACGGAGAAAACTTGTTAAGCTCTACCTCAACCTTAAGATTCGGCTCTTTTACTAAATCGCTAAGAATTCCAAAGAAGTCATCGATAGAGTGACCAATCTCGTGTGCTGTAGTATCTAGGTCTCCTGAAAATTTAATTTTTATAGCAGTATTCCCGGGATCGTAGGTCCCCAAAGATTTTCGCCTTCCACCTCCTCCACCCTTAGCAATAAATAAACGCTGCTTGGTTTGCTTTGTAACATCAAAAATAATTTGAGAAATATCTTTAATAGGAGCACCAATAATAGGAGCTACAGGAACCCTTCCCTGCTGCCCTCGAGGCTCCATGCCTGCAATACTTTCGTAAGCCTTTTTGGTAGAAGCCGGAATGTCAGTAGGCACCCCTTCTTCCTTCTCTACAACCCTTCTTCCTTGTCTACCTTCTCGAATGACTTCAGCAGCGCCAACATCTTTTGCTTTTTCGTGAGGAATATCTCCCCTTTTGATGGCTTCGTAGTATTGCTGTTCTGCTTGCTCGAAAGTTTTTGCTTCTGTTTCAAGGTATTGCTCATAATTTTTATTGTGTTCGTTTAGTTCTTGTTCAATTGCCCTCTGCGCTCTGCCTTCATTATAAGTTAAGCCAGTAATATCTTTAAACCTACCGTGTAATGCTTTCTGAATATCGGTCGTCTTTCTTTCGTACTTCTCATTTTCCATAAAGTTAACAATATCTTGAGGCGTGACCTCAAGACCTGCAACTTCCGATACTTCCTGGGCTAGTGTATCTATCTGTTTTCCATCCTTCTTAAGCAATCGCTTAGCCATAATTGGCCCTATATTGTTTCTGTCACCATGCCTAGCGTAGCTAATGGGATCAATATCCGTAACATAATCATCAAGAACCTGGTCTACATAGGATTTCTTGCTTTCAAATTCACTTATAGGCTCTAAAGCTCTTACTATCTCAAGAGGATTCTCTGACTTCTCGGCAACATACCTATTAGCTTCTTCAGGATTAGCAAACTCTACCTTTTCTTTTTTAGCTATATCAGATGCCTTTTTACCAGATACAAAATCAACAGTCTGCTCGTACTCCTTAATTATTTTTCTTTCGGTTTTAGGAGAAGGTATTTCACCCTTCTTGTCTGTAATTTTTAAGCCTTCCGGTGTTTTCTCTACAGTATACTTTTTATCAGTCGTAACAAATTTAGCTTCTGGCAAAACCTCCTTTTCTATAGGAGGAACGGCTTCAGCTTCAGTTACGGGCTTCTCAACTTTTGCTTTGGCAGCAGGTACTTCCTCTGGTTTTAATGCCTCTTCCAGCGGAATCCGGGTGGCCTTCCCCTCAACATAACTAGTTACTGTCTTTTTGGATTCTGCTAAGAGTTCGTCTGACTGCTTGATGACTTCTTTAAGTCCAGCTTCTTCTGCGCCTTCTGCTTTGCTTTCAAGATCCTTGATAGCTGTTTCAAGCCTTTCTGATTGGGCATCGGAGAGGTCCCCGAAGTGTTCTGATTGTTTTTGGGCATCTGTTAATTTTAGTTTAGTACCTTCCTTTACGTTGGCTTGGTCATATTTGTTACGAAAATAATCCTCATATATTTCTTTTGGAACCTCTGCGCTTAATTCTCCTTCAGTTTCAAGCGTTTTAATCTGTTTTTCAACAAAAGCATCCCTTTCTGGAGATATCTCAGCCTTTGAAATCTCGCCAATTTTCCCCTCTGGAATACCAGCATCCTTCAATACTTTAGCAGTTTCAGCTTCAGTCATAGATTCGAGCGATTCTTTATAAGCGCCTACATCGTTCGGAGTGAAAGCTTCTTTCTTTTTAGATTTAGCCAACGCCTGCTTAGATCCTTTCAGCCCCTTGTTCGCTCCATGCAACAGAACACCTGCTACAATCAAATCCCCTATCGCTGCCGCGTCCGAATCGCTTCCTGTAAGGATTGACACCGGAGCGAAGGCAATCTCCTCTACCATGTGCCCGTACGGTATAGCCTCCAGTGCTGCACTGGTACCAGTAAATGCCCACCCTACAGGTGTAGTTGCCATTATTCCAGCAATGCCTCCTTGCATAACTCCTTTGATAGTTTTAAGAGGCTTACCCTCAACAATGCCTTTCTTGACTTCTTTAGCCCCCTCCACCACGCCTTCAATTCCTGTACGTGCGATAAAACCTACAGGATTCATTATAAGCCCGGCAATACCAGCTTCACGCGGATCGTAGATAAGCGATTCCATTGCCTCCCTCATCCCTTTGCCTCGAATGTAACCCTCCATTTGCTCAGGGACCGTAATGCCTTGAGGAATGCCAGAAAGGTCTCCCTTCTTAATTCTCTCCATCTGCCCTTTCAGATTTTCCTCGTTAATATCTTTTGCTAAAACGAGCGCATTTCGCTTATGCTCATTATATCGCTGCCTGAAAAAATCTTTGTCGGTCTCAGCATCTTGAGGGTTAAATTCCCCTCTAATTATAGCAATAGCTTTATCGGCCTTGTTATCGCGATTCTGATGTAAGCGCTGAAATATATCAATATACTGCTTCTCTATCTCAAGTTGCAAACTCTTATTCTCAGTTTTAGAAGTAGCAGCATCTAAATCTTTTAGGGCACCCTGCACATCTCCCCCTCTCTGCTTTATTATAGAGCGATTAGAATACAACGCAGCATCATTAGGATTATTCTCAATAGCATCATCCATAAATGTAACAGCAACTTCATGCTGCTCTTTATCGGAATACAAATATGCCATAGCTGAATATGCTGGGCTATACTTCGGATTTTTTGCAATGATGGCTTTGAAATTATCAACAGCAGCCTGAGTCTTACCTAAATTCATTTGACGGAACCCTACAGCATACTGGTAGTTGATATTATCGGGATCTTTAGCTAACAGCTTAGTGTACTCCTGAAGCTCATTTGCATCATTCCATTTATTCTCTGCCTCTATGACAAGGGACTCAAATTCTTTTGCGTTAAATGTTTTGTCTTTTGCGCGGCTTTTTTCATAGGCTCTTTTATAAAATTCAATACGATTATCTCTACCTGTAGTGCCTCCCATATCAGCAAACGCTTCAGGGAAATCAACAAAAGCAGATGTTATGGCCTCAAATGCAGGATTCTCTTTTGCTTTTTGTTCTGGAAGTTTTTGTTCGGGATCTACCGATATCATCTTCAGCTCAGGCTTATGGCCAGGCGTTGGCTCAGTAGGAATACCGGTCTTAGCTTGCTCGGGCTTAGCCGTAGCAAAGGTCGTAGCCGTAGGAAGCACTTCCGGAGCCTTAGCCTGAGCAGGTCCGAAACCTTCCCAAGTATACGGCTCAACCGAAGTAGTTGACTCCTCTATGCCACCAATACCTCCAGCTATACTTTTTTTTTTCGGGGGCAGTGGTAAAAGATTCCCGTCACCAGAAAAATTAGCGCTCTCCTTTTTTATAGGAGGAGGTGGTAGTTGATTTTCGTTATCAGCCATTTTACTTTATATCGTAGTCTTGTTCTTTATAATAATCAATAAGCTCTTGCTCTGTGTAGCCTTCATATCCAGGCTTCCCAACTAATGCCTTTATAGCGGCCCTCGTAGTAGATTTTCTTTTCTTTTCTTTGGCGGGAGCTTTAGTCTCAGACATTTGCTCAATAAAGCTTAGGACGCCAGGATACTGAGCAGTAATAGTGTTGTAATTATTAGAACCCTTATTGAAATCAACTACTCTCGGCTTTTCAATTTTTACCGACTTCGTGAAAATGGGCTCTCGCAATGAAGCAGTAGCACTCTGCTCTTCCTTTTTCTTTTCACTTTCCGTCATAGGTCTTTCTTCCTGAACATATTGCATTACTATAGCTTCCATCTGACCGTCAGGAGTTGTATAAATAGTCTTTAAATCCACATCCGTTAAAATATCATCTCCCGAAGTTAGATTAGCCTTCAGTCCCTTATTTGAACCCTTAAACCCTACGTTGATTCCTTTATTGGTTCTACCCTGCTTATCAGTACTTTTGTATGGAGTAGAAAATAAATTCTCCTCAATTCTTTCGCCTGGAGTTCGTCTTCCCCCACCTCCGCCTTTCAAATCCTCTTCATCGGTAATACTCCTCATAAACAAAGGCTTTAATATCTCGTCCGCCTTCTCTTCGGGGAAAAAAGGATTATTGGCTTGCGCCTGCGCAATAAGAGACCTTCTCCTATCAGAGCCTGCCCCTAAAATCCAAGTTTCATATTCTTTTTCTTTCTGCTCTGGAGTTAATTGCTGAGCCTTCCTGAACTTGCCACCACCTAAATCAATTGTTTGAACAGGAACATTTATGCTTTGGCCAGCTTTTATGGTTTCAGCATGCCAATCCGATGTATCAATAGGATTAAGAAAACCGACACCTGAATAAGTGTTTATATCAAGTGCTTTAGCTTCATCACCATAAATATTTTTTGAAAGAGCTCTCTGAAATCCTTGAACATCTCCTCTTCCCCATGCGTCAAGCGCATCCTCGTTTATATTATAGGTGTCACGCTTACCCGGATCTAATGCAATTGCCATGTGCTTGTCCATAGCAACTTTTTCCTGCCTCCATTCATCTGTAGCGCGCTGAAAATCATGCATCTTCCCAAACAATTCTCGATCGTTATCAGGATCATATCCTTCAGGATTGGCCCTGCGATTTTTCATCATAGTCTGGAAATAATCTTCCGCTAAAGCTTTTACTTCAGGGTCTCTTCCTTGCCATATCCCTTGGCTTTTGCTTAAAACCCATTTACGCGTTTCATTCTTGTACTTGTCAACCTTTGCCTGTCGAGATCTTTTATCATGACTAGCTGCTGCAATAGCACGATCTTCGGATGCCTGCTGTTGGCGCATGCCAGCAAGAAGGTCTCTTGTGTAGTCAGGAACATTTACGGGTACCGCTCCTCCGAAAGCTACTTCTCCAAATTTATTTACTATAGGTGCTTTTGCCATTTCTATTGAGCTGTTGGGTCTGTATTATCTTGGTGAAATTTAGCGCGTTGCTTTGATTCAGGATTTAACCATACATCAACAATACCCTTCCTAATCTTACTAATATTCTCTGCATCAATTGGAATATCAGAAGATTCAGTGTTATAAGTAGGCAAATCTGTAGGTCTTTGCCACACCCCATCAATCCTTAAATCTATTTTCTCCACTTCTGTATTGTGAACCTCAATAATTCCATCAGAATAAATAACCACAGGAACCTTGCTCTCCTTTTGAATCCGGTGTCTCCTAGCTGAAGCATATGAGGCGCGACTTCGAAATACTCGATATTCTTTTAAACAATCAGAGCTCCCTATATACATAAACCCTAGAACAAACTCGCTTAGCTGAACAACAGGAGGAACCTCGTACTTAATAATATTAGGCTCATCTTGCAAGTCCTTATCAAACTCAGGATTAAGTTGCTGAGTCCAAACAGGATTTATTACAGCACTCCTTTGATAGACTTCTTGGAACTGCAGCTGCCTATACTCCCACAAGTTGTCCGTAATGGCTTGTGGAGAGAACTTGCTCTGAGAAGTTCGAATGCCTCCCTGAACGGCTAATATGCAACTATCTATGAATACTGGTAATGTCATTATTATTTGTCTTCTTTAATTTCTACAGTAGAAGCAGCATATCTATCCTTATCGTTTACCTCGCTAGAATATAGCTGAACTGCCTTTGTAATGATGTAATATAAAAATTCATCTGGATATGTATCACTTAAATCAATAACAGCGTCCGCAACATCAATAAACACCGTAGCATTTGTAAGATAGTCCATGGTTATTTCTAAGCATATTTCTTCTGCAGGAGCAATAATCACAAACTTCTCCCCACGCTCAAACATCGGCTGTTTTATTGTAGACTGGTCAGATTCATTAATTTTCTCTATGCTCACTAAAGGAGTGGCATAATTATAGAACACCCTCTTAAGAATCGGAAGCCCCTCAAACGCGCCATTCCCGCTAACAGGAATTGAAAGTGCCTCATCTTTATAAAGGCTAAAAGTTTTTCGATTAACTTTCTTTACAAAATAATTTCCATTTGCATTGGTGTTTTTCAAAACACCAGAAATATTTATTGTCTCTCCGGAAACAATATTATTATTAATAGTATCAATCAACACCTTTACGGGTTCCGTGTTTGTAACATTCTTTACCGAATAAAGAAGCTTCAGCTCATACTTTGCCTTAACTGCAAGAAGGTGATTGTAGTCTGCCACCATCTTGTCAACCTTATTTAGCGTATGGGCATTTATCTGACCAGTATTAGCAGTATGAACTCCAGCCGTAAATACCGCAGCAAATTCAAATATAAAATCATCTGTCACCTTAGTCACAACCTGAACACCATTAACAGACGTAGAAAAACCAGCTACGTTAACTAGCGTAACCGAATCCCCCACAGCTACATTATGAGGATATTTAGTTGTAAGAGCAAAATCTACTGTATGTACAATGGTTAAAATATCTAAAGGAGCAATATGAACCTGATTTTTGTTTAACCCAAAAACCTTATTAACCTTAATCATTCCGCTCAGCGCATCATACCCAGTCTGATTCAAAAGATGCTCATATCTCTCCTGAATAGAAACGATAAGCGCCTTCCTGAAAAGATCATTTGTTTTAACTCCGTTATAATAAACGCTATAAGCTTTGAAAATTTCTCTTTCGAAATATCTATTTAATTCTACTCCTGTCATTTCTTTATGGTGCTTGAACTACTGGTGAAACTAAAAATGCACGCATGATTTCGGCTATATATAATTTATTATCAGTGAAATGACGCTGCACATCCTGTCCTTTCATCTTGCCTTTTTGAGCAACCCATTCCCCTTCATAGCTTTCAATTATATATTGACTATATCTTTTGTGCCATCTCCTTGTAAACTTCCAGCACGCATAAGCAGTAAGCGCTCTTTCAAATCTTTCAAAAATCACAGCTTTGCCGTCTTTATCTAAATGTAATCCTAGATATGCAATAGTCGCTTCTTCAATCTGGAAGTCAACATTAAAATGAATGAACCCTTTGTTTATCTGAAAACCGCTATTAAATTGCCGAAAGCCTCTCGAATTACAATTACAATCATCTAGAAAAGCAGTATCAGCATAAATAAACCTGGAGCATGCATCAGGGAAACCATCTATTGGAGGCTGCTCGCCCTCTTCTGTAGGCTTAAATGTTTTAGGGCGAAGAGCAAGAAATCTTGTCAACTCCTTTGGCAGCTTTAGCTTATTGTCCTCTGCCTGTAGGTCACACTGCCCCTTGGCCTGCTGAGAAATACAATCCATGCTCCCCAATCCCTCTCGCAACAAAACCTCTAAATAATAATCATGCTCCGTAGTATCAGAAAGCCCCAAATCCAATTTGATTCGACTAATAACCTCTTCCTCGCATATTGTATTGTATACTGCTAACATTTATAAATTTTTATCTGGTATCCGGACCGTTGAAATAATCAAAATCTCTTAGTTCGTTAAATGGCTTATCTTTAATTTCTTCTGTACCCTCTCCGTTTTCTGTTCCTCTTTCACCTGTTTTCTTCCCAAATTCTTTCTGAGCCATTAATGCGCCAACTCCAGAAAAAGCTCCGGTAATATTTTCAAGGGCACTAGATTTTGCTGCGCCATATCCCTGCTCAAGCATCTGCCTACGTGCAATAAGGTTTTGGGTTTGCAAGTTCTTCTGAGATTGTAGCTGCTGAGCCAATTGATCTGCATGACGAATATTGCTTCTTTTAAGCTGAGCACCTTCTGCCGCAAATCTATTAATAGCCTTTGTTTCCTGACCTTGCAGCATACCTGCAATAGCTCCCGCTCCTTGCCCTCCTGCAGTGTCTATAGCCTTCTGAAATGTTGCACCTTGGCTTTGCGCTAGATCCTGCCTAAAGGCTGCCCTTTCTTCTGGCTGAAAGCCAAACCTGGCCATCTCTTGCGCTCTGTTATAAGCACTCGTCATTCTTGGGTCCTCGGCAAATTCGGGATACTCCTGCTCTGAAAGAGCTTGGAGCGCTTTATTTGCCTTCTTGTTCTGCACGATACCAGAAATAAACTTAGGAATCTGGGTTAGTGCTGCCCCTGCTAAAAATGGAATTGGCATATTATCTTTTTTTACGTTTTACTGTAGTTTTTCTTTTCACTTTACTTTTAACTCTCTTCGGAAGCTTCAGCCCTTTCGAACTTTTGTTCCACTCTGCTACGCCTTTTTTGCCCAAAGCTTTTAATCCTGCTTTAGAGTTTACCCATCCCAACTGCGCTTGTGACTTAGCTGGCATCTTTATTCTTTTTTATCAAGTTTCATGTCTTCCACAAGAATCTTGGTTGTGTTGTTTTGAGTGTTAAGTTCTTTCTTGTTAGCTCCATCCTTTTCAACCGTAGCAAACTGTCCTTGATTATTCTGCTGAATATTCTGACTTCGTGCTTGTTCTGCAGCTGCCGCCTGAGCATCTTCTCTTTCCTGTCTTTTCTCAAGTGCACGAGCCATGTCACTTTCTAGCTGACCCATTGTCTCTCCGATTTCTATTCGCATATAATCTAACGGGTCTATTGTACCAGCCTGAGCAAAAGAGCGAGCCATCTCCAATATCCTTGCCCTGACCTCATCAGTAATAATATCCTTCGGAGATATTTTAATCAGCACATCTTCAAATAAATTTTTCTGTAATATCTCCAGTACCTTAAGCCCGCGATCTCCTACAACCATTGCAGCTATCTCCTCATGCTCACCTCGGCCATAAACAATCTTGGCTAGGTTAATGCTGTACTGTAGACACATCTGATTAAATTCAAACAGGTTTTTGAACAACCCTAAATTCCCTGCCGTAGACATCGCTATATTGCTCTTCTGCACGCCAAGCCCTACTTCCGGGCTTTGCTGCCCAAGCATAGATGCATTAAGGCTCATGTAGCTTTCTAGCCTTCGTTCTAACATAAGATAACGGTTAGAATACTTGATAATAGAATCATCAAGCGTCATATCTACAGGAAAAATTGGAGGCTGATTATTTGTAGGATCATTTTTCTCCCCAGATGGATACAGCACGCTAATTCCCATCGTAGACATATTCTGAATAAACTCTTGTGAATCGGTTGCAAGCCTGGCGCCATTTATAATGTAGCCCTTCCCTTTGTGCTTGCCCATCATTTCATAAATCTTAAAATCAAGGGCATCCATCTCGTCTATCAGCTCAGTGCCTACACCAATAGGAGAAACACCTTCCCCAAGCACCAAATTGCCCTGCAGCATCTTAACAGGCATTTCAGGATCAGCACTGTTCTCAATACTTTTTACCACATTATCATCATAACCGTAATTGACTATATATCTATTGCCAATGCTAGTAGCTTTATATAAATCATAAACGGGTTCTCCTTTTTTACCTTCAATGGTTTTCACATATTTGTTAGCACCATACTTATCTTCAGCCTTAGTCCTTCCTGAATCTCTCTGGCAAATCCAGTACCCGGTAAGAACAATAGCGGCAACATCATTTCTGCGATCCGCCCACCATGTCATGCCACTTGAGTTATAAAAATTAAAAAAATCAGTTTTATACTCAGCATTCCTATTCAGTTCAAGTATCTCTGATTTTTGAGTAGCTGTAAGGCTAGGGAATCTCTTAAATATTTCCTGAGTAGTAAGACGCTCTATAATTCCACAAAACTTCGCATCCCTCATAAATGGATCGTCAGAGCTTATGTCCATAATCAAATTATAGAAAGGAACTCTTTTTGACTTCACCTTCCCATTTTCCACATAATAATATACTCCCATGTAATTGGCTGGGCAGAAATCCTGCCTGAAAGCCTCTATCATGGTTGTGTCAAACTTGTTGGATTCCTCTACGTGCGTTCCAAGATATGTAGCAACCTCTTCCAAGCTGTCCTTAAAAGAATAGTTTTTATATCGATTTGCTTCTTCTTGAGAATTATGCTTATCAGCTAAAGGCGGAGTAAATTTAACACCAAACATTTCTTCCATTTCATCGAGCTTGCCCTTTATACGATTATCGTACACGGCCATTTCCTCTTCCCATAACTTAAACTTCTCAGAGACGGCTCTCTTAGAAAGTGAAGTGGCTGAAATTTCTTTTGCTCCAAGCTGCTTGATAAGATCTCCGCACATCCTATCAACGAGCGGCTTCATCTTCTTAGACTTTATCCACCTAACAGGAAGTGCATTCCCGGTAGTGTCGAGAGTAAGATGATTAAAATTAATGTTACGCTGCTTCCCTAGATAGTAAAGAGAATTTAAAATGCCTCTTTCTACGGGACGATAGTTCTCTGTAGTAGCGTCTTGATTCCAGGTAGGGTAAGGACGATTGTAATGTGTGGATATCCAGCGTAAATATTGTGCCGCCCACTCCTCATCTTTATCCTCTTCGCGTACATCGAAATCTGGCTGGTTGTATGCTAATCCTACAGGGGCTGTAAACTCCATCTTTCAATAAAAGCCCTCCGCGTACGAAGGGCTTATGTTTTATTTGTTTGTTATGCTCCTACGCTTTCTAACTTTTCTTCTGCTTCTTTTATTTTCTTTAATCGAGTTTTTTCAGCCCAAGTATGGCTCGCTTGCCATCCATTTACCTTTAACTCGCGAAGTCGGCTCTTCTGAGTTGCCGCCCTGTCGTCTGCTTCCAGTTTTTTCTTATCTCTCTCAGCTTTATTTGTGTCCTTAATATCCTGAGAAAGCGTTCGATCTTTTTTCTCTTTTGGTTTTTCTTTCTCAAGCATTTCCGAAACGCTTATGTTTTCAGTAACACCGTAAGGAAGGGTATCTTTCTTTGCTACCTCAGCTTTCAAGTATTCATAATACTTTTTATCGCTTTTCAGGTGAACCATTAAATTATCAAGGCTCCCGATAGGGCTGTTATTGATTTCATAAAGCCCATCTTTAGAAGTAATAATTTTCAAAATAATTGCCTTCTTAAGAACAACTTTTAAAGTAGAGTCCGGCATCTTCCACTCTGTAAGGAACTTATTAGGGTCCTTCATTAAAATACCATTATCTAATCCACACAATTTATTGAAAAGCTGAATGCCTTCAAGCTTTGATGGATTATCCATAAGACTGAAGTACGCTACTTCCATAAGCGTTAAAGCGTCCATATCTTTAACCTGCTGGTATACTACTACTTTTGAATTTTCTGACTGGTATTGAATTTGATCTGCGCGAGACTCGTCAACGAGCTCAAAATATATAGTGTCTCCCTTATTCTCATTATCAGGATGATTGATCAAAGGGTGCCTTTTCAAGAACTTGGCAAAAGCAGCTCTCTTCTCATCTTTGTCATCCCATTGAAATAAAAACTCTGTATTGAATTCGGAAAAAACAAATCTAAAAGCTTTCTCTTTACCTGCAAGGTCACGCCCTATCGCAACACCATAGTCAGAAAGAAGTGTTATGTCCTTTTTATCTACAGTGTCGTAAAATGCTCCCTTCAAAGGCACGTCTACTTTTGTTCCGAAAGTTTTTCTAATGATAAGCTTGTTCATGTCGTTTTGGTTATTTAGTTAGTTAAGTTGTTGGTTATTTAAAGAACCATGGCGAAGTATTTCTCCTCGCCATGGTTGGTATTTAATAAGACTATATGTTGGCAACTTTGATCGCTTCTGGATCTGAAGTTGTTCCAGCAGCAACAAATGCATTCATATGTTCACGCATTCTGTCGTCAAAAGCTGTGAAATTAGCAGATGGCGCACCCTCCGCTACATATAAAGTATGCTCATTCCCGCCTGACTTAGATACAGTGTTAGAAGAACCTGGAGTCTCAGTGCCAAACTTAAAGATATAAGTGTTGTAAAGAGTTCCAGCGGTAGCTCCTTCGATACCTGCAGATGCCAAGGTAGTGCCGTCTCCACGAGACTCCTGTGCATCTATAGTGTAAGTAGCAGTAGTGGTAGAAGTACCTCCTAGAGTAACCCTAGTATCTACTTGCTCCAAAGTCATTGTAGTAGTCAAAGGAATTGATCGTACACGGTACGTTCCAGAAACAATTTTTGCCTCATCACCACTAGTAAGGGTGATAGTGTTACCAACAACTAGTCCGTGAGGTGCACTTGTAGTGATAACAGTCGGATCTGCAGTAGTGTTACTAGCAACAGTAGGAACTGAAGCCAGATTAACGGCAGCAGTTACGTTAGTTCCAGAAATTCCTACGAACAACGGATTGCCTGCAATACCTACAATGATAATGAAAGCGTCAGCGCCAGTATGAGTGGCAGTAACGTCAAAACCATTGTCGGTGAACTTATCTGCAAGAGCCGTTCCAATTGAAGCGTTGGTAGCACCTGTTCCGCTATCTGAAAGCTTTGCAGTAAATGTTCTAAGCTGTCCATCAATATTCTGCTCTACAGTAAGAGAATACTCGGTATTGTCCGCTGCAGTGTAGGAAAACTTAACATTATTTACTACCTCAATCAGTGAAGGAAGGTCCTGGACCGTTTCAATAAGATTGTACTTCATTTGCGGGAACTGCCCAGCTCCTGTGGTAGAAGTAATTGCCACGCTTAGCAAACGAGCAAGAAGAGTAATATCTCCCGCTGTAGCCGCTATTGTGTTTAAGACTGAATTTGATTGCATTATTTTTTCAATTTGTTCCCCCGACATTGTGTCGGGGGAAATTAATATTTCTTTTTTACTTTCCTTTCAAGATTAACCTCTACGATAAACCATTCCTTTCGCGTCACGAACATCGATACCACTGAAGGTATACATTAACGCTGTAGTTCCTGGCTCATCAGATGAAGTGTTTCCTGGATCAGATGATACTTCGAAATCCTCAATTTGAACTTCTCTGCCTGGCTCAATCATACCTGGGATATGCTTGTAGTAAATAGGACGAGAGCCTCTGTGGAACATTTCACAAACAGGAACAGACCCGCCATCCTTCGCAGGAAGTGCGTTTGTATTCATAAGCAACATAGAGTTATTACCTTCAGTAGTTCCTGGGTTGTAAGATGCTGGGTCAGAGAATATTCCTTGTGGATTATCAAATTCAGCCATAGGCATGAATGAGATAGTGCAATCTAAGTACTTGTACATAGTCACATTGATACCACCTTTATCTCCTACTCCGAAAGTATTCGCAGTACCAGCAAATTTAATGTCATCTCCAATGCTCTGTTGAAGAACAGAAAGCACATTAGTTCCAGCAAATAAAGCTAGATTCAAATTCGGAGTAGCATCCTTCTTTCTTATAACCTCAATGTAATCACGAAGATCACTAAGCACAAAAGGAGCAGTTGCAGGGTCAACAAAACCATTACGGTTCTCTATTCCCCAAAGAATTCCTCCGTTCTTATTTCTTTTTCCGTCATAACCGTTTACTTCACCGCGCTTGTCTACCAAATAACGAATAGACATTTCCTTTACCCACTGCTGGATACCGATGCGCTCCTGACTGTAATACAAAGACTTTCCGTACATCTGAGGACGTGTCTCGATCTGATCTTCAAGATCGATATATTTGGTGTTACGAGAAACAGCTGCAAGGTTAAACTGCACATCTGGATCGTAAGTCAAATCTTCTGTACGTCTGCTCTGACGATTTGTAGAAGCGTTCCATCCATTCTTCAAACGAGTTCCGACCTGGAACTGTGTTGCAGAACTTAAGACTACACCATCTGGCTCAATAGTAACTTGTCCAAGCTGGTGCGCGATAATACGACCTTGCACTAGATTCTTGTCAAGCACAATCCAGTTTGTACGATAAGGATCAACTCCCGCTCTACTAGGTGTGTAGTTAACAACCAGGTTAAGCCCAGACTGGACAACACTTGTAATTGTCGAAACAATAGAAAGGTTGCCGAACTGAGACGTTTCATATTTAGGATAATTCCACGACTTACTTTGCCCTTTGTTCAAATAAGAAATAAGGTAATAAAGAGGGTCGTTATACATTCCACTAACGTCCGCGATAACTTTTATCGGAGACGGGGTATCTAAGTTCCGTGCGATCATGGAACTAAAGACGCTGGCGTTGGTGACGTTCTTTGGCATTTGTTTTTTAATTTAAAAGTTTACGAAGGAGGAAAATTCTTTTTCATAAATTCTTCATTTTCCTCTTCTGTTTTGTTTTCATCGTGAGTAATAAGCTCAGCGTCCGGAAGCGAAGCACCTATGCCATTGTTGTTGGATGGACGTTTAGTTGTTTTAAAACCCTCTTCTTCTGCCGAAAATTTTCCCTTCTCAAACGCTTTTTGTAACATGTGCTTATTGTTTAAAGCTAACATGCCAAGCTGCATAGCCTTGGGTGCATCAAAAGTTCCATCTTTCCTATACAAGCCATTCGCGAAGACATTCCCCACCCAGTCCCTAAGCTTGTTGATTTGCGTAGAATCATATTTGATTCCCCAAACCTCCTTGCCTTCGTTCTTAGACAGTAATTCCTGTACTTCCTTAATGCCCTGTTTAGCAATGGCTGTGTTCCTATCGGACTCAGCCTTATTATCTACAGAATATTGTTTAAATGAATTTTGGTACCCTTCGTTAAGCCTTGCGCGCTCTTTGGCAATAACATCTCGTCTGCCAACCGGGTCCATATTTTTATAGTACTCTCGCTGCGTTTCGGTCGCATCTTCATCAAGTTCTGCCTTCTTTATAATGCCTTCCAATATTTGATTATCAGAAAGGTTAGAAGGATTGTTTTTCCCTAATTCTTGAAGAAAGGTCGCAGCATTCTTTCCAGATGCTGTTGCCGTCCTATATGATTTGATAAACTCATCATTTTTATAGGAATCAAGCTCTTTCTTTTGAATTTCATAAAGTTCTTGGTATTTAGTGGTATCGGCCGGAATGCCCTCTTCTTTTTTAGAAGCAGGAGTCTCTTCATCAGCCATAAAATTATCTTCCTGCCAATATTCTTTTTTCTTTGGAGTTGCCTCTAATTTCTTAAGGGCAGCATCCTTTTCCTCTTTCGAAAGTTTAAGGTCATTCTGGATAAGTTCCTGCTTAACCTTAAGGTCTGCAATTTCCTTCTGCTCAGGAGTCTCGGCGGAAATGCCGAGCTGATCTAACACCACTTTATCTACTTTTTTGCCAGATTTTAAAGCCGCGCTAACTTCGTCCTTAAGTGCTGCAATAGCTTCAGGATTGCCATCTTTGCTTATTTGATTGAATTTTTCTTGAAATTCAACTGTTGCATTGTTTTCCTCGGCAACAACAGGAGGTTTGCCGCCATCACCTGCATCAATAGGTGGTTTGCCACCCTCTTCAGCAGCTCTCGCAGCTATTTTCTCGTCTTTAAGCTTTAAATTGTTAACAAGTTCTGCGGCTACATCATCGCCAGGATTCAATTTTACTCGAACTTCATCTTCTTTTGCAATAGGGGCTGCTTGTTGATTCATAGTATAAGTTTGGTTATTTTATACAAATATTGCCCCTTATCAAAGAATCTAAGTAATGATGTACCATTACTTCTTGAAAATGTGGATAAAATCGCTAAACACTCATTCTCAGTAACAAGCATTAACCAACCATTTTAAGTTGGTAAGCGATGGTTGGAAGGGGAGGGTGGTAGCAGGGAACCCCCTTACCCCCACGTTTAAGTGAGAATAAGAAATGTTCCGTGCTACCACTACCATTTTAAGTTGTATAAGCTTCAGGCTGTTTTTAGGTTGGGGCTCGCGAGTGGTGTTAATGAGAAATAAAGGATTCTGGAATACCAGCTTTATTAATCTCAAGCACAATAGATATGTAATCTAAAGAAGTCCTCAAGCAATTTAATGCATCCAAGACCATTCATGCACGAATTCGTGCGGTTTGATCATTCAGCGTAATGGCGTTATGACTCTCTATTTTCGACCTTCAGATATGCCACGCGCTAAGGGGTGGTCTTATTTAGGTTTCTCTTTTGGCAAGTCGATTATAGCCAATGTCTTTTATGGTTCGCTACATCTTGCGAATTGGTTATTTGAAATTAAAGAGGTATAAAATACAAAACCCCTCATCAACCTGCATGAACAAGTTGAGAGGGGTTGTACATCGGTTGATAGTTGCCCCATCTACCTATGTTTTCCTCAAACCGTTTCATGCCGATTTGTTTATGTCAAAAGAACTTATCTAGTTGCGGGAACAGGATTTGAACCTGTGACCTCCAGGTTATGAACCTGGCGAGATGGCCGAACTTCTCTACCCCGCGATGCAAACATAGAAAACATTTTCCAAATCACACCAAAAAACTTTTTAAAGCTAATGTTAATAAATATATATATCATTACTTTCATGTGAAAGAAATAAATATGTAAAATTGCAAAACCTATTTACCGAAAACAATGAATACTACAGATGTAATTACAGAAAAAGAAATAAAATCATTGAACGCGCAAAACACAAAAACATTTAAAAGGAACTTGAGCGCCCTCTTAAGAGAGAAAAAAATAACCCAAAATGAATTAGCTATACGGGTAGGGATTGATAAGCAATATATCAACTATCTCCTTCGACATCCCAACCCCAATCCTAAAATGGAAACGCTCGGCAAGATTGCTGATCGACTGGGCGTGACGCTGCAGGACCTTGTAAAAGAACGTACGTATTAATTAATTAAATAACCAACACATGCCAAGACACGAACTCCCCTATTCAGTATTTATTGACTATCAAGAATATGTTCAAAACCTTTCTGTAGGAGAACGTATTCTCTTTGCTCCGCGCATACGCCAGATAGCAAATGACAACGGCGTAAGGTTCCAGACCATGCGCGACAAGATATTAAAGTTGCAAAAAGAGTTTTTAGAATTTGTTCCTGTCATCCTTAAGGACGAAAAAGGAGTGGCACTTCCAAAAGAGAAACAAAACCCAAGGAATACCGAGATAAAATTTATCCCAGAGCATACAAATCCTGAAGAATCTAGGATAGACGATATTCCTAACAAATGGTATCAGTTCGGGAAGAAGAAGCAAATAAAAGTTATCACTAAAGATGCGGAGACAATTCCATCTGCACCTGTATTCCTTCCAGGCAAAACGCAAAAGGAATTTGACAAAAGCTACGAAAAACTTAGAGCAACAAAAACAGAATTCTTATATTAACCTATGGCTGATTCTACCGGAGGAAAATCTACTCTCGTTCAGGCGCCCCAAGTAAAGAGGGGGCCTACGCAAAAGGGGACTAAGGGGAGAGGCTTTATAAATGGCCAGAAGAAAGGCAACGCGGACACAGTCGCCGACCATGATTTCTTTCCAACACTTGCCCCTAAAGATCATTCTTCTAACCACGGACCTGCCGACCCATATCCTACACTCAGCCGCAATGATCTATGCGGGTGTAAGTCCGGAAAGAAATATAAAAAATGTTGCAAGGGATGATGATTGACGAAAAAGAAATGGCAGCGCTAAAAGTTGCGGCAGAAAAATATCCTGACGTAAAAAAGCTTTTAGAATTTTACCTGACCACCAAGAAAGATGGAGTGGAGATGATACGTGCATCGCTTAACGCTCGACTTATAAAGCTTAACGAAGAAGTTTCTAAAGATGAAGCTGACTTTGATAATGCACTCGACAAGATAAAAAAGATCTCCATGACGCTTAAAAAACTTCCCAAGAAAATTGTGGAGGAGCCTAAAGCAGGAACAAAAAAAGATGCATCTAAAAAAGGGGACGACTCTTCCGGAGCAACTGTTTTCGAAACAGAAGCAGACGGAAATCGAAAAGGAGAATGAAAAAAAGAAATTTTTTTTCTCACATCAATGGACTTCATGGTCGCAAACCTGGCAACGATCCTACTCCTCCTAAGAGACACGTTACTGTGTATCCCAATACCAGGAGCGAAGCCGACGATAGAGCTGCCGATGTCTGGAGATTTATCAGAGGAGAAGAAACACCTATCATTAAATAATGGGCTTTAAACCACATTTTGGACAATGCAAAAAATGTCCTCCCGGCACAAGCTTTCTCATTCCTACTAAGCGCGGGCTTTGCCAGAAACATCTTTACGAATTCAAGCAGCAGGGGAAGGCTGAAAGAAAAGGCATGACCGTTGAGCAGATGGAGAAAGCGGGCCAGGTGAAGAAAGCTGCCGACATGGACACCGACTACAAAGCACTTGCGGACAAATTGTTTTCTGAATGGATACGGAGAAGGCGTGCAGACGTTAACGGATTTGCCATGTGCATAACCTGTGGGTTAAGAAAACACTGGAAGCAACTTACCTGCGGACATTTTATGAAGCGAAGATTTTTAGGGACTCGTTTCAACGACAAAAATTGTGAAGCTCAGTGCTGGACGTGCAACCCAGAATCAGAATCAAACCCGGAGCTCGAGAAGAAGTTTGAAAGAGTACTCGTGTCCAGGCACGGCATTCCCGTATTGGATGAGCTCAACTACATGAAGAATACTATGACTAAATTCTCCCAGAACGACTATAGAGAAATTTGTGAGGATATCAGACAGAAAATCGATAGCCTGTAGCATGGGCAAGCAGGAAATCTACGATGCTGAGTGGTACCGCAAGAAGTTCAAAAAGAAGGGGTCGACTGTAATGTCGGCAGCTGACTACCAGAAACATATTAGCAAAAATCCTTTAGCTGGCAAGAAGAAAAGCACGGCAAAGGACTACATGGAGCAGGAGCTAAAAGATTCCAAGCTCCCCTACGTGCGCGAGCTCAGGTTCTCGAAGAAAAGAAGATTCAGGTTCGACTGGGCCATACAGACTGTCATCTGTAAAATAGGCATTGAGTACGATGGCATATTTGCTGCAAAGTCCCGACACACTACCGTTACCGGGTTTTCTAAGGATCAGGAGAAAACGAACTTAGCTCAGGCAGAGGGATGGGTCGTGCTTCGATACAGTCCATTGAATTATAAGAATATGATGGAAGATGTTCTCGAGGTAATGGCTAACCTTTCTAAATAATCCTTTTTAATGTGAGGCGCACCGATAACAAACCTTCTATCAAAGGTTTTATGTTCTCTTTAAAAAGGATTAAGGTCGGTGCTAAAATTCAACTGCGGAGAGCGTAATATAATGTAGTCTTATGAAAGCAAAGCGTTTTGCCTTGTCATTACTTCGTAAGGGGTTGGAGTTTTGCGAATAAGAATGAAGATTTATCTACTGTCCGGACTATTGCTATAATTAGAATAGTTGGGATTATATGCAGGTGCAACTCTCGTTTTTTTCTTTAAGTCCGAATAGTTAGTTCGCCACAAATATATAGTTTGATTGCTATCTATATAAAATTCTACATATTTGGTACGCGTATTAGTATTAGAATAAACATTATACGCATTAGCTACATCAGGATTATAAAAAAGGTATTTGTTATAAGTAGTGGTAGAACTCGAATGAGAATATCGTATAATCTTTCCACCCGCCCCATCTGATGATGTCTTGGTAGGTGTTCCCATCTTCAGAAGAACATCATGCTCAGTTCTGCCTATCCACTTATTCATTATGTCCTCTATAGGAATGATAGTGTAGGTGTAGCAAGAGCTGAAGGCAAGAACCAATACAAATAATAGGTTTTTCATTGTGGTTGTTTTGCTCCACAATGTCCCTGCATGGAATGATTATAATGAAAAAGCGTGGGACAGTAGCCCACCGCAATCGAGGTACTTGCACGCACCTTTCCACAAGTAAAGCTAAAGCCCACGCCATTCGTGAGCGTAACTTATCCTTGTGAATTTTTCGGGAATTGTGCAAGTTTCCGATTACAAGAAAGCCAACGCTAATATGTTTTCCGCATCGCTAAGATAGTATTTCTGTATAAATGGCTCAATTCTGTACATTTACAGAAACCTTAAACTCTTAATAATGGAAAACAAAAAGTTTACACTAGAGGAAATTTCTAAATTAAATATTCCACCTCAGGACATGATAAACATGATGTATATAAGAACATCTCAAAATGCTGTTACATTAAACGTAGTGCTATCTACTCAAGCAAGAATATTGTCACTTCTTGATAAATCCACTACGGAACAATACCAACTTGACGTGCTTCACGCTGCAATTGAGACAAAGTTATTAAAGGAGCTAGAGTCTTTAATTCTGAAGTATTAATAGTAATAGTAGAAGGAACTTTTGAAGCAATAATTTTTATCGGGAAAACGCTTTGTTGGTCATAAGATAGCTTTATATTAAATTCTCCTCTCTTTGGACTTTCTTCCTTCCTGTTGATTTTGTCTTCGCTTAAAGCTCCCGACCCTTTTGAAGCAAAAGCCTCTACGCTTTGTCTTGACACGCACCGACCTAACAGCCTTAAAAACCAATTCATATTACAAATATATAAAATTAATGCAGCTTTGCCCCACCAAAAGCCTGATAAAAATCAGGAAGGCTCTCCTTCGTAATCTTCGCATCGTTATACACCTGCAGCATATCTAGCGACTTATGGCGTGTGAACTGAGCTACCTTAAGCAGATCTCCTTTAAACGTGGTAATGAGCTTTGTGGTGAAGTAGTGACGGAAGCCATGCGTTGATTTATCAATGCCCAATGCCTTCAGCTCTTTCGTTACGATCCTGCGTAGCGTGCGCGTGACCATACGATTCCTTTTTCCTGTAAGTCCGAAGAATAGCGGTCCTGATTTAATGTTGCCAGAATACATGTAGGCCAAAAGAGCTTTCGATGTTTCCGGATGCAGATGGATGGGCTCACGGTCATCACGGCCCTTTCCCATTATGTGTGCTATGTTGCGCTTCAGCTCTACGTGCTCCACGTCCAGCCCCACTATTTCTTTCTGCCGCAATCCCTGGAAGATGAGCAGGGTAGCGATGGCCTTGAAGCGGAATGCCTCTAGCGTGACAGGAAGACCGCGCATCTTCTCGCACAGAATGTTAATATCTTTATCGTTCAGCCCATCTTTTTTATGCTTACGGCCCTGAGTGAATCCCTTTACATTGTGTGTAATGTCCATCGGCAGCATACCTGTTCGGCTCATCTCCTTCAGTAAGATGCGGCCAGATATCAGATATTTATTTTTTGATGACACTCCAATATCATTACGCGCCTTCAGGTGCTGCTTGAAGTTCAGGAAGGTGTTGTGATCTATTCCCTTCCCCGATACAAATCGAATGAACTCCTTCACGCTCTTCTGATAATCCTTCCGGGTGTTCTCAGCGATATCGAGAGTTTCAAATACCTTCTGGGCATTCGTTAGCAGGTCGGAGTTGGCTAAGATTATTTCCATACTACTTCTCCTTTAGGTATAGTTCGTATAGTTCTTGGGTGGTGTAAAATCCTCCCTTTGTCAGCATCCCTCTAGTCCATCGACCTTTGTATGCGCCATCTTTTGAAAGTTTTTTAAATCCGCTTTCTTCTATCCACTCCGCAAACCCAATAGCATCTTTCTGCTTTTCTTCTAAAATGTGATTATTTATATCAACTAACTTATCATGCTCTTGCAACCAAAACTTTCCAGATGTTTTAAGAGATGTAATTTCCAAATCCTTCTCTTCAATTATAGGTAGTAGGATTGAGCGGCAAGTCTTAAATCCGACACCCCTAAAATAATTATCTCTATCTTCTATGGCTGCACTGAGACTTATAATTCCCACTTTTATTTTAAATTTCTCCTCAATAGCCTCATTGCTTACTTGGTCTTTGTAGTTCATGTGGATTTAGATTTTAGTGCCTCCAGTATTTTCAATGCTTCATTTGGGGTGAGTAGTATTCCCTCTTCATATCCCCAATCGGCATCGTCCATTCCTAGATTATTATTTTTAGAAGTTTCTATCTGCTCTTTAATGTTTTCAATTATTTTCTCCATGTTCTTTATGTTAGTCTCTATTGGGTGTTAATTATTTCAAGTCAGTCCATTTCTCGATTAGAAATGCTATTACAAGTCCTACCGCTATCCCTGTTATAAATGTCATTATATATTCCATCTCGTATAGGTATTTAATTGTTGTAGTGCTGTTATTTTTATTTTGGCGTTCCCTTCGGTCAGGCTATTCGTTTCAATCTTTTTTCAAAAGGATTTCCACTTCTATCCCTAACGCGTTTTTTAAAGAATGCTACTTAGATTTAATTTTCTTTCGTTTTTTTGGTAACTTATAATCAAACTTTAGTTTAACTGTTTTCCATTCGATATTTCCACTTATAATCTTAGCAGCATATTTATCTGTAATCTTCATAAGCTCTTTTTGTCGTCTAGCTTTGGTTGGTTTATTCTTCCACTTCTTCATCTGCTTATCTCTTTCATGCACAGCATTCCAGTGCCCCACTAAAAGTTCTTTATTAGATGGGAATGCCCACGTTTCTGTTTTGGCTTTATTTTTTGTTTTTTTCTTTTTCTTCTCCATCGTATAGGTATTAAAGGGTTAT
>SDBT01000329.1_pt1 | contig 73018 bp, 105 predicted proteins | sample 2277101 | NCBI WGS metagenome assembly SDBT01 (sample SAMN10404973, study PRJNA504765) | marine sediment metagenome | isolation source: marine sediment core GS10_PC15, 103 cmbsf | place: Arctic Ocean: Southern Knipovich Ridge | collected 2010
TTTCTGGCTAAGTTAGATGATATAGACAAGATAGCTTATTACACATTATTTGAAAAATACATAATACAAAATCTAAAGGGCCCTCAAAAATTAATTGAGATTGAATCAACAGATCAAGAATCAATTATACAATCTTTGAATGGAGGATATCCCATTCCTGGGATGATTTATACTTTTTTATATGATGGACCAAATGTTCCAGTTCAAGAAAAACAAGGAATTGTTTATTATCAAGATTATGTTCCCCTTGTTTTTTGTATAAACACAGGAAGACCTGGCTTTTTTAGTGGAATTAATTTGAATACTCTTCCCTCTAACGTACGCTTACAATTTCTTGAAGGTTTCTATAATACATTTGAAGAATACTTGTCAGACATTGAGAGAGACACTCAGAATAAGAAACTGACCATTAATAAAAGGTTTATAAATCTTGTCAAATCTGGGAAAGGACAACAAATGATTAAAACCTTTAATAGTCAATTTAATGCTAATTTTAATTTTGGATATCGGAAATATTTGATTACAAAAGTTAAACAATTAAGAATGATTGAATACGAAGAATGGAATTATATCCCATTCTATAATCCAAAAGATGCTTTTAGACTTATGAACCAATCGCAAGTTCATAAATTATATAGAAGATCGAAATAAATAATATGAAAGCAAAACTAATATCAAAGCATTAACAGATGTATTTAGACTAAAATCTGAAGAAGAAGTAGAAGAAATCATAAGTAAATTTTCTCCACAAAAATTATTAAAATTTGGTATTGAAAAAAATTATCCTCACTATATTTTACAATCACTAAAACAAGGTGCGAATATAAGTATAGTAGGACAACATGCTCGTAATGTAATTAAAGAATTATTACCAAATCTTAATTTAAACAAATTTATTACACCTGAACAAGATTATGCAATAGGAGTAAATACTCAAGATTTAAGTAAAATTAATGAATAAATGAAAGCTAAATTAGTTGAAAATGCATTTGTTAGTCCAGGATGAAAGCGATATATTTATAATATCAAATCTTTTGGTTATATTTGTAATATAATAAATATAATCAATGGAAATTAAATTAGAACATCATTTTTTGTACACATCCCATGACATAAAGGGACTTTTAAAAGATGTAAAAAAACTCTCAACATTTTGTAGAAAATTAGAACAACAATCAGTTCTTTTTCCAAATAGATATGATCCTGACAAATACAAGGGAGATGGATTTGAATTATTCGCTGAAGCATTAATTAAATTATCACCTGTAGATAATAGAATAGGAATAGGAGAATATCATCCAGTATTAGAAGGTGACACAGGAGTTGATGGATTTGGCATTGGAGTTAGAGGACAGCCAGTCACAGTACAAGTTAAGTTTCGATCAAATTCTGAAACTCATTTAACAGCAAATCAAGATCATTTATCTAATTTCGCTTTTGCCTCTCAAAATAGATATGGCGTAGATAAAGATTCTTCAACTAAAGACATGGTTATTGTAACTAATGCAGCTGGATTACATTATTTTACAGAGAATGATATGCTTTTAAATAAAGCAAGATGCATTGATCATAAAGATCTAAGAGACCTTGTTGATAACAATATTTTATTTTGGGATTCTTTTAGAAAATTAATTGGATAAATTTGTAATATGAAAACTCCAAGAAAACATCAAAACGAAGCAATTGAAGCTATCAATAAAATAAATGAAGGTATTATTAAACTACCTACAGGTTCTGGAAAGACATTTATTCAAACATTAGCAATAGAAAGAAATATTACTAATGGGTTTAATTGGGTAGGTTCTGATCAAGTTCCTGTTTTTGTAATTTTATCACCAAGGATTCTTTTAAGTAATCAATTATATTTAGATGTTAAAGAAGAATTAGTAGAACGAAATAAAGATTGTCAATATTTAATAGTTCATTCAGGAAGAACAGAAGATAAAAAGAATTGGAAATTAGTTTCTAAAGAATATAATCCCAGAGAAATTAAATCAACAACAAGGATTTCTGATATCCAAAAAGAATATAATAAAGCCCAAGAAGAAAAAGTACCTTTAATTATTTTTGGAACGTATGATTCTTCAGAAAGAATTGTAAACTCTGAAATTCCAGTCTACATGTTATTATGTGATGAGGCGCATTATTTAGTAACAGAAGAATTTGGTTGGATCCCTCACGAAAATGAAAGTCCTGAAGTAAGACAATTTAATGCATATCGGAAATATTATTTTACAGCCACTCTTAAAGAAACAGCATCAGATAATAGTATTGGAATGAATAATGAAAGATTATTTGGCCCAATTATTTATACTAAAACTCCACAAGAACTTATTATTGCAGGAGAAATTATAAGACCAAGAATGCATTTGGTTGATGTGCCAGGTGATGGTGATTCACTTGATAAAGATGTTAATGCAATTATAGAATCATTTAAAGATCATCGCGTTAATGTAAATGTTTTACGTAATGTAGGAGCAAAAATGTTAGTTGTAACTAGAGGAACAGAAGATTTAAATGATATTGTTCATCATGAGAGAATGCAAACTTTTTTAAAAGATAGACCAACATTAACTATTTTTGATATATCTTCTTATTATCATCCAAGAATAAATGGCAAAGTAATTAAAAGAGAAAAGTTTTTATTTGATTTAAAAAACTTAAAAGATCATGAAGAAGCAATTATTTTACATATTAATATTCTAACGGAAGGTATAGATGTTCCAGGGATTTCGGGAGTTATGTTTATGAATAATATTAAATTAAGTAAATTTTTACAAACTCTCGGAAGAGCTACAAGATTACATGATGATGACAGAAAAAAACTATATAATGGTACATTGTTGTCTAAGGATCTACATAAATTTGTAAAACCTTATGCATGGATAATAATTCCTATATATGATGAAACTATAGGTGATGATATAAGACAAAGAATTTCTAATTTTGTATATGCTTTAAGAAGCTATGGATTTAAAGCTTCTGAAGATGTAGTTATTAGACAAAAAAGAGGTATAGGCATTCCAATACAATTAGAACAACAAAATAAACCAGATACATTAGGATTTAAATCTAAACAATTGTTTTTAGAAGTTACACATGAAATTGAAGCTAAAGAAGAAGCAGATAAATTAATTCTTGAAGATTTTAGATTAGTAGAAAAAATAAAGAATGAAAGTGATCAAGAATTAATAAATAGTTTTTTACTTTAAGAGATATTATGGAAAATAAAGAAGCAAAAATTAGAATACAAGAAATTTTAAAAAGGAGTGAAGATCAACATAATATTCACACTCCATTTAATCTTTGTAATGAAATGTTAGATAAACTTCCAGAATTAAATAGTAATCAAGATATAATGGTTATGTTTAATTTGGAATTTTTGTATTTAATAAGAGAACGAATAAATAATTTAGATAATGTTTGGTTTTTAACTCCTTGTGATTTTAAAGAAAAGGTTGCAATATCTATGGAAGTTAATGAAAACAAAATAGCTAAATATTCATATAATACTAAAGAAATTAAAAGTGAAAATATGCCTAAATTTGATGTTGTAATTCAAAATCCTCCATATAAAAAATCTTTGCATTTAGATTTTCTTGAATTAGGATTAAATTTATTAAAAAATGATGGAAAAATGATAATTATTGAGCCTAGCCCCTTATTTGGACTTTTAAGAGATATAGGTATAGCAAAAAGATATAAAAAAATAAAAAATAAATTAACTAACATAATTAGAAATATTAAGATAGATTGGGCCCCAAATTTTGGATTTAATAATATACATTTATATACTCCATTAGCTTTAACATATATTGATAAATCTTATAATTCAAATTTAATTCATTTTAGTTATTTAAATAAAGATACATATGTTAATGATATAAATGATATAAATTATATAGGTAAATATAATTTAATAAAATCTATTGAACAAAAGATTTTAAATCAAAAAAATTCATTAAAAAATAATGTAAATAATGGGAAAAAAAATTTTTTTGTAAATATAAGTACTCTTGTTGGAAACGGTTTTTTAAAAATAAATTTTTATGATAATATTAAAAGAACCTTTCAAAATAGATATAATTTTGTTAATAATATAACAAAAAAAATATCTAATAAAGTATTAAGGGCTAAACCACAAAAAGGAAAACTTGTTGGTAATTTAAAAACATATGTATCATTTGAAACAAAAAACGAAGCGCAAAATTTTTTAGATTTTATAACAAAAACTAAATTAACAAAATATATAGCTATTACATATAACATAGATCAACATTTAGATAGTGTTTTTTATTTAATACCTTGGATGAATTTTAAAATAGAATGGACAGATATTATGTTAAATTCATATTTTAATTTAAATAACGAAGAAATAGATTTAATAAATAATACAGTAGATAATTTTACCTTTAGGAATTTTGTTAAATAATTATATAAAATAATATTTAAACAGTATGAAAGAATTTAAAATACTGCAAAAACTTTATAATCAAGGTCCTGAAGAATTAGGGGCATTTATTTCATGTGGAGACTCGATTAATAATGAAAATTCAATTAATCTAAATAAATTAGAGGGCAAAGGTTTAATTGAAAAAAGAATTTATGGTATATGGCCTTCTGGTGGCAATAAATATAAAGTTCATTTAAAAGACGATGGTAGACTAGCTGTAGAGAACGGGATTGAAAACTATATTAAACGAAAAATCAAACCTACAGAATTAAATAAATGGTACAGAAACCCGGGTTGGATTATAGCTATTAATAGCAATTATATTTATGATATTTAAATAAAATATTTAGTTCCGTTTAAACATAATAATGAATCTATTATTGAAATTAAAAAAATATAAAAGTTATTATAGAAATGTTTAATGAAGAAAAACGTAAACAAAGAAGAAAAGAAACTGCTGAAGATTTTACTCCAAAAGAGCTTGTAGATGAAATGCTCAACAAACTTCCATCCAATGTTTTTTCTGACTCTTCTAAAACATTCTGTGATCCTGCAGCTGGTGATGGTAATTTTTTAATAGAAGTATTAACTCGTAAACTTCAAAACCAACAGGAACCCTTACAAGCACTATCAACAATATATGGTGTTGAACTTATGGCTGATAATGTAGAGGAAATGAAAGAACGTCTTTTAGAACTTATACCTAAAAATCTACATAAAGAAGCCATGAAAATTCTAAATAAGAATATTATTTGTCATGATGCTCTTACATGGGATTTCGAAAATTGGAAAAGTACTATTCTAAAAAATAAAGAATTATTTTAAAACCTTTTATATTTTTTGTATATAAACAATAAACAAGAACCTTTAAATACAAAAACATGAAAATTTATCAAGAAGTTTTTCCAATGTTAGACAATTCTAATCCTGTTAGAATTGATGCTATAGCAGCAAATAGAAATCCTTTAACAAACCAACCTGGAGGTAAACCAATAACATTTTATTTTTTAAACAGTCATCCTTATATGGCTCCAAATGTTCATTATATAGGTGCATATATTAAGAGAGTTAAAGAACGTAGAGATGATGTGATAGGATGGAAAATTGGAACAAAAATCTGTAAATCATCAGAATATAAAGATTTTTTAGATCATTTTGCAAATACTGGAGAAATTGATCAAACTTTATTATTAGAACAAATTCCAGCATAAGTATTAATTTCATTTTTTAAGAAACTTTTAGCAATTTCTGCCATAAAATCAGTGTATAGATATATAAACTAAATACTGATTTATGGCAGGTTTTCGACTAATCTCAATGGATCCGAAGCCCGGGGGCTTCTTAAAGAATATCCAGAAAAATATACGTGATCTCTCTATCCTTGGAATGAAATGGGATGAGAAGATTATAGCCCAAAGCAAATCCATTGGTATTGCAGAATCTCAACTAGATTCTATGTACAATTTGTACTACCAAAATGGTACATATCCAGGTACAGATTATGGCCAAAAGGAATTCATAGCTTTTTATGATAAAGAGTATCCTACGAGACGAGATTTCTTGCGTAAATTTGCTATGAATGCTGAAATTGAGCACGTTTTAGAAGTAATAGCTGATGAGACAATTATTTATGATGATTCTAATTATTTTGCATATCCCAATACTCAAAATCTAAAATCTATTATTAAAGAAGATAAAGCTAAAGAAATAGTAGATGATTTAAATGAAGCTTATAAGAAAGTTTATTTTGCATTTGGATTTAATCAAGGTCATGATGCATGGCACTATCTTAAGAAATTTTTAATTGATGGATTCTTATCATATGAAATTATTTATGATGGAGAGGATGAAGAACCAGCTAAAGAGGTTATTCACTTCAAAGAAATAGATCCAATTTCATTAGAACCAGAAATTAGAAATGATGAAGATGGAAATGAACTTCGAGTTTGGGTTCAATATAGAGGTGATACACAAAAAGAGAGGGAGTTATTAGATGCTAACTTAATTTACTTATCATGGGCCAGAGGTAATTTTATTTCTAGATTATCATATGTTGAAAGATTAGTTAGATCTTTTAATATGTTAAGAACTCTTGAAAATTCAAGAATTATCTGGAATGTTTGGAATGCTCAATATAGAATTAAAATTATAACTCCAATTGGATCTCAATCTGAAGCTAAAGCAAGAACGAGACTCTCAGAATTGAGAGGTATGTATAAAGAAGAATTGAATATTGATGAAAACAGTGGAGAAGTAACATTTAATGGTAGTCCTCAATTCTCATTTGCTAAAACTTATGTGTTCCCAAGTAAAAATGGAGAGCAAACAGATATTGATGGTTTTCAGCCTCAAGGGTATAATTTAAGTGACACCGACTCTCTTAAGTACTTCTGGATGAGATTCATTATGGAAACAAAAGTACCTAGTTCAAGATTTGCTAATGATCCTCAGGGTGGTGGCGGATCAGTGTGGGGAAATTCAGCTGATACTGTAGCCAGAGAAGAAATTGGTTTCTCTAACTTTACAAATAGAATTCAATCAATGTTCCAAGAAGTTTTATTAAAACCAACTTGGTTACAATTTGTTCTTAAACATCCTGAATTTAAGAAAGATGAAGCGTTAAAATCAGCAATTGGTTTAAAATATAATGAAGAAAATATATTTAAAATTGCTAAGGAAAGAAGTAATGCAGAAAAAGGAGCATCTACTATTCAAACAATGCTTAGTGTTACTCAACCAACTATAACTCCTACAGGAGAAATTACTCAAATACCTTATTTTGATCCTAAATTCTTAGTTGAAAAATATCTTGAATTTACTGATGAAGATATTAAACTTAATAATAAGTATAAAAAAGAAAGAGAAAAGGAGATGAAGAAATTAGTTGATGCTTATTCAAGAATTGCTAAAGCTAGAGGAGAAGAACAACAACCCGGAACTGGAGGATTTGGTGAAGCACCCGGTGGCTTTGGTGGAGAAGGAGGCTTTACCCCAGGTGGAGAGGCTGGTGAATTTGGCCGGGAATTCGGAGGTGGTGACATCTTTGGAGGAGAAGAAACTGCCGGCTTTGGTGGACAAGGCGGAGAAGAAGATATCTTGGGTGGCGAAGAAGCTGGTGAAGAAGATATATTTGGAACAGAAGAAGAAACTCCAGAAGATGAAGAAGAAACATAAAATATAAAATTGATAGTTAAAGAATCTTTACAAGATGTACTAAAACCTGAAACTAAACAATCTATTAATGATTCAAAATATAACAGGTATCGTGATATTTTTACACAAGACGTGGAAATACCAGAGTATATATTATCAAAATGGTCTCTGTAACTAGTATATTACCAACAACAGCAAGAGAAGGGGAAACAGTTACAATAACTGGTACTGGTTTCAGTACTACTCCATCAAATAATGATGTAACCATAAATGGAATATCAGTAACGGTTTTAACAGCTACAGCCATACAGCTAGAGGTAACGGTTCCTTATTTCGAAGAAAACGCTGAAATAGAATTTCATGATTGGAAGGATATAACACAACCAGTTTCATCTTATCCTTCAATGGTTAATTTTGATGATAACAAACTAAGAACTTCTATAGAATATGATGATAATAGTATAACCATCTCAGGGGATCTTCTCCAAGTAAAAGTTAGTGCTTTCGATGCTATGCCAACAGGACAAGCTAGTGAATACCACTTTAGGAGTGAGTTTCATAGAACACCCTGGCAAAATCAGCCGCCGGTAACTACCGAAGAGTGGGCTAATTTTAATTATATATTTTCAAATGATTATGTAGCTAATACACTTCATTCAGTAGCAATACACCAATGTTATAATGGGGCTGACGGTGTTCAGCCATTATGGCAAATAGACTTGGCTAGAGCTGATGTTCATGGAGGAGGGAACGCCGGTGGAAATATAGAATTTTGGAACGAGTGCTCTCAAAGCGGGATAGTTACAAGTATAATACCTACAGCAAGGCAGAGGGTAGAATTTATTGTACATGTAGTATATGGAGAAGGTGCTGCGGGTCTTATACAGGTTTGGGTTGACGGTACTTTGATTTATAACGAAACAGAAAATACAGTTTTAGCTCCAGATATATTTGGGGGAAATATGAAGTGGGGAGTATATCACTACAACTGGAATCAGAATAGTCAAAATGTTGTAGATTCCATTGGTATTGGTGCTGGTGAGCTTAAGTTTAAGATGGAAAAAATTAGGTATCTTACTAGAACATCAGGAAATCCAAAGTATAAAGATCAAGATTTTGCCATAACCAATGAAGCAAATGTAGGAGTATTTACAGTCGATGTAGCTGGAGATGTAGATACCTCAGATAATTTTATCTTAGATCTGTCTAGCGAAACAGTATTATTATACAGAATACTTCCAGGAAATAGAAGAGGAGTATTGCCATTTTAAATAATGAAAGCTGTTGAAGAAGTGTCTAGCTCATATATCTAGCTCATATTTGATTATAGTTCGGATGGAGCTTATGTAATTTGGTAATGAAAAACTATCAAATGATTGAAAAGAATATATAAAATAAAAATAAACAGTCAACTAGGAAAAGATATTGCTAAGTATCTAATGAAAGAATTTCCGATAACTAAAATTAAAGATGATCGTTTTTATGATACATTTTGGTTTGAAATTCGACAAAGTTTAATAGGAGAGGTTGTAATAAGTAAAGGAGATTCTAAAAAATTAATAACTTTTAATAAAATAAATAATCTAGATTTATGCATGATCAGTATGGTTAATAACATAAATGATATTATTAAATATATAAATAAAATAAAATAATTATTAACTTATGTGGAAAAAATTGTTAAAAAAACTCGCACAAAATGTATTTCTTAAAAAAGCTAAATTATGGTTAAAAGAGGCAGGATTGGTTAACGTTGGCTGGATTATTGTTGGTGTTGTAACATTTATATTTGGTGGAATTCCTTTAGGTATGATCGGAATGACATTTATTAAACCATACATCGTAGGTGTATGTGTTGGTATATTTGCTCATCTCAATTGGGCTTTAGTTATAAAGCTTTGGAAGACAAAAATTAGAAAGAAAATCGATGATACTTATGATGATGTTAAAGATAAAATTTAATCTATGAAAGCTAAATTAGTTAACGAAAGTATAGATGATGTATTTCGTGGTAAATCAAGAGAAGAAATTCTTTCTGTTTTATTAAAGTTTATGGGTGGTAAATTGCCAAAAGGTGATTTATATCATGTTATATGGTCTCCATCATTATCAATACCTTTTGCAGAAGGCTGGGATGCTGGTATAACTGCTATTATGGGAGTTACATATGATATTGCAAGAGCTAAGAAAGATATGATGATTTCTAACTATAGTGATAAAGCTGGGGGTAATTTCTTTGTTGTGTCAGATAAAGATTATTGGAATATTGTTGTGAAAGATGAGTATGGAATTGATTTAGAAGATTATTTAAAGGTTTAACAAAAATTTAACAAGAGGCTATTTACATTAGCCTCTTTTTTTGTTATATTTGTACGTTAAGTTCAATTTTGAGCACCTCCATGAATATATAAAATAAAGATATATTCATGTGATATTTGTGAACAAAAATTTGAATCAAGAAGTATTAAAGCTAATCATATAAGGTGGAAGCATTAGATGAATTAGAATATATTTCACCACAACAAATTGAAAAATTAATTTTTGAAAAAAATGATCCTATTTTAAAAATAGGAAAAAGATATTAGAACTGTTGAAAGACTATTTATTGAAAAGGCGATTAGCTGGACCCCGGGGCAGTATCGGGCGCTTCCACTTAAAATAATTAATAATCATGGGGGCGACATAGATTTGACAGTAGTTAGCAATCAATAAAGAAAATTCTAATACGCTATAAACGGCGAAGAAAGACTTGCTATGGCAGCCTAAGAGGTTCCCAAGCACGGCCGCCCGCTTCCGACAAAGCGGGCTTTTTTTTCTTAAATAAATAGAAAAAGAGGAATTCTATGTCGTTAAATAAATTATTCAAAGCTCAAGATCAATTACAGGCTTTAGCGAAAATAAACAATCCAAGATTAGAAGAAGTACTTAAATATTTACATAATATTTCTACTTCATCAATAGAATCATATCAAACATCTACTGGAGTTTTGCGTGGATTTAAATTTTTAATTCCCAATAATCCATCAACATTTTATTTATCTGATGATGGTCATCATTTTACTTTAAGTATTCGTCATTATAAAAAACGTAAGGATCATTATCACATACAAAGTATAGATGAATTACAACAAATTATTAATGGATATAGAACAAATGTTCAAGAATCAATTAGAGCTAAATTTGTATTTGAAGCACTAGGAGATATTTTTAAACCAGTAGATATAGAAAATTTAAGTAATCATGCGTAGAAATTGGGATACAATTTATACAATAAGAAATACTGGAAATATTGCAAGACAAATGAGAGGTAGTGGTAGTGGACGCTTGAGAGAAGATCCAACTCAAACATATGTTGAACATGCACAATATGTAATTGATTTAGTAAATAAAAAATTGAATAGGAATAAATAGATATATAAATAAATAATAAAAAAATCTTAATATCATGGCAGTAGGACAATTTAATATTAACAATTATATAAAAAACCTTGAAAAACTCTATGAAGAGCAGGAAAATACGGCTGAAGAAACTAAGGGTAATGAAAAAGAAGGTTTAATTATCCCTGAAATTAACAGGAAAACTTATGATTGGCTTAAGAAAGAATATCATGCAGGTCAAACAGAAGTTAAAGTTGAAATGAAAATGGGCGGATCCAAATTTGAACCAGGATATGAAATGCAAACTGATTTAAAATCTGTAAAAGATTTCAAACCTGGAATGTATGGTGATGTTAAGATGGGTGAGGATGCAAAAAATAATACACCCGAAGGTCAAAAACCTCCTAAAGGTGGTCTTGGAGGAGTAAAAGTCAAAGCAGCCACTGCTGATGACAAAAAACCGGTAGATGCTGAGAAGAAAGAAGGAAAAGAAGACGACAAGAAAAAAGAAAAGGAAGAAGTAGACGAAAAAAAAGTAAATGAAGAAATAGAATCCAAAGATAAAGTTTGGTATTTTAAGACAAAAACTCCAAATAAATGGGGGAAAAGAAAACATCCATATGGTCACATTGAAGCTACAACTGAAGAAAAAGCATACGAATTATTGGCTAATGAAGGAATAGAACTTTTAGAACCTTTACTTACTAGAACAGACATAGCAAAACATTCATTAAGAGTTTGGCCTGTTCCAATTATTAAACGAGATAAGTCCCATCTAGAAAATATAAAAAAATGGGATCATTCACCATTTAAATAATTAATATGATGATTAACGATCAATTTTTAGAAAATCGTTTAAATGCTGTAAAGAACGGGCATCAAATTCCTGTTCCTGAAAAACCTGAGACTTACTTAATAACTGGAAAAAAAGAAAATCTTTCTAAAATTCAACTGCAATCTGAACTAAAAGGAATTATCAGTTATTCATTGAAACAAAGATTAATAACTGAAGTACTCACGTTATTCAATATATTAATTGTGGCAGTTTTATATGGGTTTGGAATGAGAGGAATTCTAGCAATGGATTGGAATTTCCTAGAAACAATGGGTATTGGATTAATAATGAGTCATATCATATCTAGATACATACCAAAAATTTATAAATGGATAATGAAACTATCAACTAAAAAGAGCATATAATAATAAATTCCACTAAATATGTCAAAAACAACTATTCAATACCAAACGGTAATTGATTCGTGTCGCCAATTGTTTGAGAAAAAAACCAAAGATTATGGTACAGCCTGGAGAATATTAAGATTACCAACTTTAACAGATCAAATTTTTATTAAAGCTCAACGTCTTAGGTCTATTCAAGAAAAAGGAGCACAAAGAATTGAAGATTCAATAAGAGAAGAATTTATGGGAATTGTTAATTATTGTATTATAACTCTTATACAAATGAATGCATTAGAAAGTGATATACCAATAAATATTGAAGATAAAGTGATGGAGTTGTATGATGACGAAGTATCTCAAATTAAAGAACTATTATTCAATAAAAATCATGATTATGGAGAAGCATGGAGAAATATGAGAATTTCCTCAATGACAGATATTATTCTTATGAAATTAATTAGAATAAAACAGATAGAAGATAATGATGGAAAAACTATAATATCTGAAGGAATAACTTCTGGATATCAAGATATTGTTAATTATGCAGTTTTTTGTATGATTTTAATGGATGAAAATGGATGAAAATAATAATTATGATGACCTAGTAGGAATTGATACTACTGTCCCTACTTTTGGTGATATTCATGATACTGATGTACCATGTGATGCTATTAATATTTATGATGATGATATTAACAATAATGTATTTTTAACTTATGAGCCAGCTCCAGCTACATATCCAGCATTATCAATAAATAATAATATAGTTTTTTCAATGCAAGAAAAAATATGGACTGGATTTGAATATAAATTTTCAGGAGAATCTAAAGAAGCATTAAAAATAACTCCTAATGGATTTTATTGTTTAGGAAAACGAGTTGATGATATTAATAATATTTATGAAAAATTTTCTGCATGGGTTAATAATACAATAATACTGACGATTTAAAAGATTTGCTAGCACATATAAATGAAGTATTTAAAAATAAAAAAATAGAAGGTGAGCTTAATATGAAAGAAATAATGCTTGACTTCCAAGAAAAAAATGAAAAAAAACTTGCAGAAGACAAAAAAAATGAAGAAGCAAGAATAAATAAAATCCAATGTCCTTCTTGTAAAAGTAATGATAAAGAACATATCGTTAAAGGTGATAATAATGGGATATTTGGTCCAGGATATAGATCTTGGATAATTGAAGAATATTACGTTTGTCAAAGTTGTGGTACAATGTTTAAAGATTTAACTAAAGCTTAACTTTTTTTAAAAAAATTAACACTAAAAATTAGTTATATTTAAAACCTTTATTCAACTTAATCATAATATATATGAACAAAAATTAAAGAGTAAACTAAATTTATTTATTGTATGAAAAACAAAGCCGTTAAAGATGCTGTGGTTGTTGATGATAAAGCACCAGATGTTAAAGCACCAGCACCAGCACCAGCACCAGCTACTAAAGCACCAGCTACTAAAGCACCAGTTATAGATGCCGCTCAAGAAATTGAAACAGCAGCATATGTACCAAAGTATGAAGTAAAACCTGAATTTCAACAAGCTGTGTTGAAAGCTGTTGGTGACGCTCCATTCAACCAGATCGCCGGGATTATGCAGGCAATCCAAGTAACAGAAGTAGATCATAATCAATTGCAACAAATTCTTGGTGCATTGGGTAACTTCCCTTATATTAAGATTGCTCCTATCTTACAAAATGTAAGTAATTACATTATCCAAAAGATGGATGACTAAAAAGAAATAATTCCAAAAAGAGAGAAAAGATTTATGCATAGAAAAAATTCAATTCAATCTTTGGCGAATGACTTTATTGAGAACAAAAATGATTTCACATTTAGACCTCTTATTAAAAGATTAAAGCCTGGATTGCTTAGTTTCATTTACAAATACGTAAATGATAATGATATGTCGCAAGACTGTGTGAACCAAACATTTATGAATGTATGGGAAAAATTGCATCAGTATGACTCTAAGTGGAACTTTTCTACTTGGGTTTATACTATTGCAAGAAATGTGGCGTTAGGCCAATTAAGAAAAGAGAAGAAAATTGTTTCTCGAGAAAAATTAACTGAAAATAATTCTAAACTTTTAAAAATTTATTCACCTCAAGTAAATATGGATCTTGAATGTATTGGTTTAAAAGGAGAGAATTTAGTTGATTTCTTACATGATGAATCTATCAAAGAAATTGAAAATTTGACAGGAGATTACAGAACTGTCATGATTGAAAGAGTTCTAAATGAAAAGAAAATCAAAGATATTGCAATCGATTTAGGGTGGCAAGAATCTACTGTTAAGACGAGGTTAAGAAAAGCTCGACAAAATATTGCTTCTGCTTTAAAAGAAAAGTATTCAGAATACGTACAAGCTTGGTATGAAATTTAGAAATTTAAAACCCGGATTTAAAGCTGTTTATAGAGACTTTCGAGATTATTTCGATTGGATCAATACTATTAAAAGTGAAAAAAAAAATCCAAAATCTTTATGGAAGAAATTTGGATTAGATCATAATTATTTTTATACGATCTATTTAATAGTTACTTTACCAGATCAAGATGCACCACTCACTGATTATATAAAACGACTTAGAGTTATAGAAATTCTATCTCCTGTAAATCGTTACTTAGATGATCTTGGTTTTGCTGAATATTTAGTTCCTGAATTTAATCAAATAGTTGATACAAAAACAGATCAATTAACTTTATCTTATGGTATTGTTTATAGATTTGTTTTTAATCGATTTAGTATTGGTTGGTTAATATCTAGATTATTAGGAATTATTGGTTTAATTGCGGGTTCTATTTTAGCACCTTGGGGAACAATATTTGCATGGATTTCGAGCCTGATTTAAGAAACATAAAATGGATTAAGGGATGGAAAGATCTCCCAGAATGCTATGTCCGTGTCAAAACACCTGGTGTTGGTTCTATTATTAATGCAGCAATTCCTGATCCTGGATTAGATAAGTGGATTGAAGAAGTTGGTAAAGAAAAAGCAGATCAAATAACTCAAGCTGCTTGGCATAGAGGAACTGCAATGCACATTTTTATTGAGAATTATATTCTCAAAATGATGGAAACTAAAGATCCTACTGAGGCTCTTGAATATACACTTCGAATATCTCCACCTGTATTATTAAATGTAGAAAATATTCCTGAAAATAAAATTAATGAAGGAAGAGAACTTTTCTATAAATTTTACTATTCTGATCAAGCCAAAGATTATTCAGAAATAATTGGTTCTGAATTTATGGTTCATTCACCTTATTATTATTATAGAGGAAAAGCTGATTGGCTTTATAATAAACTATTATATGGAATGAGCGTCAGTGATTTCAAAACATCTTCTAAATTAATTGAAAAAGGTTCAGTTAAAGAAAATAAGTATAAACATCAATTAGGTGCATATGCTGGAGGTGTTGAGGATATGTATAAATCTAAAGGAGCAAATATTAAAGTTAATTATGCCTCTATTATTTGTATTCAAACACGGAGTGATATAGTTCAAAGTGTAGAACTTTTTAATGAAGAATTAGAAGAATATAAACAAAAATTTAAAACTATTTGTCGACAATATCATATAGATAATGGACAAGAATTTTTATTCAAAACATAATAAATTATAAATGGAAGAATTTGAAGTAAATAAAGTAAATGATTTAGCACCTGGTGAGAAAGATCTTACTACAGATGAAGCATTAGAATTAATACAAGATCCTTCTGCAAATATTAATAAACCATCTGATGCTGAAGTATTAGAAGCTCAAGAAGATTTTCAAAGTAAAGCAAAAAAGTTTGAAACTCAAGGGTGGGAGATTGGAACATCTGAAGATGCAGAAGATAATTTAAATTATTTAGAGCATTTCATTGAAAATAGAGCTTATTGGACTAAACAAGGTTGGATGGGTTTAATTAAAATGAAAGAAGAAATTGAAACTATTAAAGTTACATTTAAAGAAGGTAATAATTTTAAATTAACTTATCAACCTTTGGTATTTGCATATCATATGTTAACTAATCCGGCTGGTGTAGGACATGCTTCAGCGATAAATTTCGAAAATGAAGCGAAAGAATATAGCAGATTGCTTACAGTAATGGAAAACTCATTTAACATTTCTCAAGAAGAATTAAAAGAAATACAATTCTTACAAGAAAAATGGGCAGCATATTCTCAAGGTTTCTATTATGAAAAAGATGAACCAGAAGATGAAGAAGAATTAGCACGTGATAATGGTGGAGGTCCAGAAGAGCTTCCTGATGTAACAGATCATTTAGAAGAAGAACATCCTTTTATTAATGGAGATACTCCATCTAATGAGGAAGAGGTTCAATAAATGAATAAATATGTAATAGATTTTTCTAATGTAGAATTTTTGGTTATATTACCAAACGGAAAGCGATATCTTCATAAATGGGATAATTATTTAAAAGAAAATTTTGATCCAGCTTGGGATAAGAACTTTAATATTTATTATACACCGGCGAAAAACAAAAGAACATTATTAAATGAAAAATCTATCAAAAAAACGAAAACCAATTATACAGAAAATAATTGTTGAATCTAATGATGAATTAAACAGTTCTATTCAAAGAAATGTTGATGAAACATTTGTATCTGAACATGAAATTTATGGTAAGTTACAACTAGAAATGAATCAATTATTAAATTTTATTGGAGCAAATGATATTTTATCTGTTAAAGATAAATTAATAGAAATATCTACAACAGCATTTATCGGAGTTGCTAGTATCAATCAAAAATTAAATATAATAGAGTAATTTTTATAGGTGAAATAATTTTTTAAAGGGCTTAGAGTTAAAACTTTAAGCCCTTTTTTGCATATAAAATAAGGTGTATATATAATAATAAAGAAATTTATGATAAGTGATAAAAGAAAATCGAGGGTTCCTAGAAGAAAGAAACCTTGGATAGAAAGAAATCTAAATTATATAGCTATCATTCTTGTATTTTTATTTGTAATTCAATCTTTTAGAGGATGTATTAATTCTTCATCTGCATCTAGAGAAAAGAAAGTTTTAATTACTAATTTTGAAAGTAAATTAAATAAAAAAGATAGTATAATAGTTTTAAAAAATATACAATATGATGATTTATCTGAATTATTAGACGTTGCTCAAGATGAAATACAAAAATTAGGATATGAATTACAAATAGCAGGTGTGAAAGTTGATGCTGCTACAGAAAGGGCAAATGCAATTCAAAGAACAGCAGAAAAAATTAAGCAAAATACGACTATAACTATTAATACTGATACCACCAGAAATAAAATAACAAATTAATTTATGGAAAATAAAGGAAATCTTGTGCGTAAATTTTATTATGCACTTATTATTACATTTACAATATTATATTTTTGTATTGCTTTTGTATCTACATTACATGCAATAACATTCTTTCAATTAGCAAATGGTTTAGGACTTGCTATTTTACTGGCGGCAGCATATGAAATTGGTCAAGCTGCAGTATTATTTTCAATCCTTATGACTAAAAATAAAAATACAATTATGGCATGGCTCATGATGTTTTTGTTGACATCTTTGCAAGTTACAGCAAATGTATTTGCGTCATTTATGTATATTGATAAAAGTGCTAATAATGATTGGGAATATTGGCAACGTTCAATTTTATTCTGGGTAGAAGCAGATTCTCCAGAAATGTATAAAATTGTAATTGCTTGGATTACTGGTGCTTTATTACCAATAGTTGCATTAGGTATGACTAAATTAGTTGCTGATAATATTAAACTTCAACATGAAAAAGTAGATCTTGATTATGATGAAGAAGAGTATGACGATTATAATGAGGAAGATGAGGAAGAATATGTTAAAAATTCAGAAAAAGTTTTAAAAAATGAATCTTATGTTGATAAAATGAAAAATGCAGCAAGAAATGTATTTTATGGAGGAGATGAAGAAAAAGAAGAAGCTAAAAAAGTAATAGAGGAATTCAATCAAGATCCAGAAGATTTAGATTTTTTAAAAGAATCAATATTAAATACGGGTGGTCAGACAAAAAAAGTTGAATCAAAAGCATATAATCGTTCTCCTTATCTTCCACAACTACTCAATATGGAGAAAGTTCCGGTTAATAAACCTAGAGGTTGGCATTTTAAAGCTGAATTTGTAGATGATGATGGCAATGTATTTAAAAAGGGAAAATATTCTCATTCATCAAAAAAAGCATAGGGACTCAATCTAAGAAGGAAGAATTGAGCCCCATAAATGAACCTTCAATAATAGAAGAGATGAATAAACCATCTAAAGGAGAGGAAGTTATAAAAAAAATAAAACTTTCAAAAGTTAAACAAGAAAAATATGAGAAGGTAAAAAAACCTTCTCTTGGAAAAGAATTAATTGATGATCTTGAAGAAAAAGAAAAAGTTAAACTAACAATTAATAAAGGAAATGGACCAATAGTTACATACGTGGAAGCAATTCCAAAACCAACCCCGGGCAAATATGGAATACCAAAAAAGAAGGGCGATGATATGAATAAAATTTAAAAAAATTAAGGGATTATTTAATCCCTTTTTTTATGAATAAATATAAAAAAGTATTTCTATTTAAAGCTTCTTGGCAATCTTAAATATATTAATAGTGGAGCAGAGCATAAGCAGCTTATAATTTTGGTTATGAACATTACAAAATCAGCATAAAATAAAAAGCTAAATTTTATAATGGGATAAATAAATAAAATAAAAACGATTCAATGGCAGATCTTTTTAATAATACAAGTAATAACTACGTCGATCCTAATTTAGCAGCTTGCCGCGGCTCAGGTGAAGACTTAAAATTCGAATATGTAGATGGTGGTATTGGTATTGTATCAGGTACATCTATTATAGCTAAAATAGATTATAGTGAGATAAGTATTGCAGTTGATTCTTGGAACCAACAACAATTAGTAATCAATCCCGGTGAAGTTGTTTTTGTTCAAGGTTTAACAAAAGGAATAATAAACCAAAGTCAAACATTTGATTGGCCTAATTTAACCTCTACTGATACCGATTTGGACAAATTATTTATGATAATAGATTTATCTATAAATTATTATGATACATTCAGCTTCACTATAAAGGCTCTAGATGCTTCATCAGATTATACAGAAAATCTAGCGATTGATGATGCTTTAAATATAGAATTTGGTGTTCAAGGAATTACAGTTGGATCTTCATATGATGCTTCAGCTCTAGGATTTACAAGCGCTCAAGCTGGTTATCAATTTGATATCACAAATATTACTTTAACACTAATAGATACTTCTGAAAATTCCTTATCACCTTTTCCTAATGTAGGAGCAACTCAAACATATGATTTAATAGAAGATATATCTTCAGCTATTGGATATGCTAAATATCCAAACACTGCTTCTCAAGGTCTTACATTAAAAGGAAAATATCCCGAAAAATATAAAGGCGTAACAATTTTTGATTGGGAAAAATGGATATTAATAAATCATGTTCCTAATGAAGTTGCAACATATACTCCTATTATTTTAGATTTTGATACATCAGTAAATGTAAATATTGTTTATGCATTTGATGGTTCAACATTTTTAGGAAATAAATCAACAATTATTGATGATGTAAGTATTGCCGATGTTTCTGCAAATTACGATGTATCAATAGCTGAAATAATAGTTCCGGATGTTTCAAATGCTATTATAGATAGTTCAACATTAACAAATCTTTTTGTATTAGATTCTTCAATAACAAATTCTATAATTGATAGTTCAGTATATTCAGATAGTATAATTATAGATTCTAGTTTAATAAATACTGTTTATCTGTTAAGAACTGATGTTTCAACAGGTAGCATAAATGGATTAAATAATTTAGCATTAGGTGATTCTTCTTCTTATAATTCCTTTAACAATGTAACTATGGATGGAATAGTTGGAATAGATTTACAATACTATAATGTTGGAAACTTAGTATTATCTGCCTCAACATATTCTATAGATGTTCAAGATTCTTATGTATATAATATATCAGGTGATGCAAGTATTAGAGCAGCTGATTCATCAATTATAAATGTATCATCAGATATAACAGCTTATAATTCAATTATTGTAGATTCTTCTACTAAAAAATTAGTAAGTGATCAATCTAGCATATATAGAATATCTCTTGGTAATTTTGGAACAACAACTTTAAATACATCTAAAATATATGATTCTAGTATTTATGATAATGTTAAAATTCAAGATACTTCTATATTTACATCTTTAGTAACTGCATTATTAGATCAATCTTATATTTCTGACAGTTCATTAATTAATTCTACTATAACACAATCAGAAATATTCCAATCAAGAATATGGGATTCTTCCTTAGCAATTAATACAGTTATAAATCAAGATTCATCTATAACTGATTCGAAACTTAATAATGTTTGGACAAACACATTTGTATTAAATGGATCAACTTATGTAATGGAAGATGATACTTTAGATATTGATACTTCAGCATGGAGAGTTAATATTAATAACTCAGAAATTTGGGATTCATCTATAAATAATACAACAATTTATGATAGTTCTATTTATAGAACTTATTTCCAAGATTCTTCTTTAGTAAGATGTACTATATATAATTGTATATTTGAAGATTCTGTAGAGATTGATACAAGAACAATCTTAATAGATGCTTCTATTGTATGTGATGTTAGTATTTTATTAGATTCTTCTACTTACTATGATAGAGTAGTTAAAACTGTAGATGTTGGATTAAGTGGATGTTCTTCTGATTCAACACTGAGTGGTGGAGATTATTTAGAATGGGTATCAGATAATGATTTTTGGAAAAAAATTGGAGATTTATATACATGGACTTCTCCACCTGATTTTGATAATGATCCAACATTATTAAATTTAATAAAAGGATTTTATGTTTATAATAATCATACTTTCCCGGTTCAAATTGAATATATTGTATTTGTATGATAGTTAAAGAAAATATTTTTACAAAGAAATCAGAAGATGAAATTGATGAAATTTTTTATAAAAAATATTATGGAAAATTTTTTATAAAACCAGGTATAAAACCAGGTGCATTAAGAAGAAAAATATATTTTGTTAATGATATTTCTAGAAAAAATGATTATAATCAATATGTTATAAAATTAAAAGTTTTAGCAACTACCGGGATATGGATTAATAGTAAAGATGAAGAAATGATAACTTTTCCTAATGATTATACAGAAATAATTAATTTAGATAATTTTCTTGATGAACTTGAAAAAGATAAAAAATTGATAAATATAAAAATTGAAGCATTAAAAAAACAAAGATATGAAAGCAAAACTAGTAATTGAATCATTAAATGAAGCAGTTCAATATGATCCAACTGTATACGGAGACGAAATTACAGAGATAATAGATGAAATGAGCGTAAGTGCTAAAATAGATTTTATAGAGGCATTTTATCAAAAAGATGTAGATAAAGCATATGTTATAGAACATCCAGAGGAAATAGATTCTGTGATATCATCTGGAATATTAAAAGGAAAATTTGATATATCTGATGTAATGGAATATATGGATTTTGGTGGAGAAGAGGGAGAAGATGATGATGGTGGTGAATTTGTATATGCACCAGTACCCGTAACACCAACTCCGCATACTCCAAGAACATTTAATTAAACTATGAAAGCAAAATTAGTTTGTGAATCTGAAATATTTAAATCAAAAACATTAGAACAAAGTAAATCTGATATACAACAGATATCACAAAATTTAGCTGATAAAATTACTAGAGAAGAATTTTCACATCAATTAGGGATTGGATCTGGACATTCCAAAAAAATAAGACAAGGTGAGGATTATATTTTATTAACTAATGAAGGTGATGTTTTAGATATAATAGAGTATTTTGCATGGGAATATGACCAAAAAGGAATGGTAGATTTAATTGACCAAGCTAAGAAAAATGATGCAGAATGGTTAGATATTTGGTTAGAACGACAAAAAACAGCAAAAGAATATGGTTTAAATTTTAAACCTGAAGAATTTGAAGATCATCCAATTAGTTTTCAAATGTTAGATTTAATATTTAAACCCTTCATTGATAAATTTAAATTAGAATGGTAATATGAGAGCTAAAAAAGTTTTAGAAAATATAGAAAATACTTTCAAACCAAAGGAAGAAAATGAAATGGCAAGAGTTAGAAAAGAAGCTATTAAAAGTTTCCTTCCTATAGTCGCAGGTGCACAAGAACCTCCAGGGGCAGGAACACATAATTATGAAGATGAGTTTAATGAGTATATAACTGATGAAGAAACTAAGAGATATATTGATATTATAATGTATTTTTATGATCAAGATTGGAATAAATTATTATTGCCAGAAGTTAATCAAATAATTGACCAATGGGAAAATAATAAATTATCTCCTGAAGATGCTGTTGGTTATATAGAAGATATTCTTCATGATGTAGCATATGAAATGAATGAAAGAGGCGGAGGAGGTGCAGGATATGCAGTTTGGGGAGGCGGCTGGGGTCGTAACTTTGGTAATCCTTCACAAGGAAGATCATTTGCTGGTAGAGGATTTGGTTTTGGACAAAGCTCAAGTAGCGGTGGTGGACCAAATATTATGTACACTTATTCTATTAAACCTTTAAATCAAATATTAGAGCCAGATCCAACATATACTGATGTAATTGATAAAATATATCCAGGTGTTGTAATTAAAGCTAAATTATTTAATAAAGACAAATATATTATTGGTCAAGTTCAAAGTGTACAAGAAGATGGAGATGGAAATATTTCCTCATATACAATTATGGATCCTGATAGAGCTCAACCTGTTAAGGTAGATCCAACATCTGCATTTGTTTGGAATCCAGAACCAGAAGGAATTGATTATGTTACTCATGATTTGCCAGGAGTAAAAAATGAAAGATAAGATAATGAGAAACATTTTTAAATCTAAAACAAAAGAAGAAATTTTATCAATTAAAAATACTGATAAATTCCCACCTATATATTGGTATAATGTTAGTAAAGAACTTGAAAAACAATTAAAACTTCCTGTTACAGTAGTAAATTATGAGTATGGAGGTTGGACAAAACACGTAAGAGAAACTGCTTTTATAATAGATATTCATATTTTAAAATTTATATATGATTGGAGAAGAGATGGTACAATTGGAAAACCCGTTACAGAAGTTACTTTAGATGAAAACGGTGGTGGATGGGAAGTTAGTGATGAGCTTGGTAGATATGCAATTTGGGATAGGCCAGAATCTATGGCCGAAGGTTATGCAGAACTTTATAAAGAATTAAAGAAAAAAATGTATGTGTATGATGACGATGATTTAGATGAAAGTTTAAATACATCACGCGCTAAAGTTGTCAATGAGGAATTTATTGGTATTTTTCAAGGACTCTGGAATAAAGAAAAAGATATTGAAGTTTATATGAATCCCAAAACCATTAAAAGAATGGGTAAATGGAATAGAGCTATTTCTGATGATAAAGGTAATTTATTTATAGTTGATACTTCACAAGTTACTCATAGTGAAATAATAAAATATTTAAGAAAATTTGGTTATAAGTTTAATGCAGATAATCATATAATGTGGCAAAGATATGAAAAAGGTAATAATTTCTTCTTATCAGAATTATATGACTTAGATGATTATGACTATCCTACACACGGAGAATTAACAAAAAAAGTTAAAGAAAAAAATCCAAAAATAAACTTTTCAACAAGTTCTATAAACGAACCTTATTAAAAATTTTAGTGTTGGGAGCATAATAATTGATAATTCAAACAAATTAGTTTAAACAAACTTCAAATCTTTCTTTTATTGTTACAAATGCTGCATCTTCATAATGTAATATACATTCTGGGGGAAATCTATCAGTATTTTTACTTAGCGCCCATATGACACTACATACTACTTCAGTATTTGTGATATATGAAACTTCTAAAGGCAAATCTGGATTTGATTTTAAAAATACTTTATCTCCTGGCTTAAAATCAGAAGTTGACTTATTAAAAATTGTATATTGAACATCAACTTTCTTTAAATCATTTTCACCAAATATTTTTTTCTTTGCATTAAATCTTTTTTTCATCGTTATTAATTGTTTACATGGTCCATTTGCTATGACAGAAGAGCATTAAGCTATTTCTCTTTCCCATGGCACTGTAAATTTTGACATAGGTTTTTCTAATTTTTTTACTTTTACACTATGTTTTGGAACATTAAATAACATCACAGCGTCTTGCCCTTCTTTCCAATTTTTCCAACGTTCTGTAGCTTCTTCAATTAATTTAGGATTGAAATGATCTTTGGCACTCCAATTAATTAATTTCTTTCTAATATCCTTACGTATCCACGCTGCATGATGCATTCTAAGGTCTTCATCAGGGAACATATATGTTCCTATGTTTAGAGGGTTATCGATGCGTCTGGTTGGGTCTGTGGGACCCGGGGCACTACCCTGATATTTGTAATTGAAGAAGGTATGATGTATAAATGGAACCAAAGGTCTAAATGGATAAACTAAATAATGAAAGAAATCTTTGTAATAATTTACATAAGAACAATATGTATTTGTATAACCATTTTCATTAATTAATTTCTTGGCTGCTCTAAATTGGTCTGCATCATAATACTCGTCTGCATCAGTTGACATTACAAAATTACAACCTTTTTGTTTAGCATATTCAATACCCATATTCCTTTTATCACACTCTTGTTCTCTAGCATATTTAGTGTAATTGGGTTTAAATTCAATTAATTCATCTATCAATCCAATTTTTACAAGATTGGCTAATTCATCCTTATCCTCTTGAGCCATTGGATTTTTATGATAAGATTTTTTTTGCCAAATACCTCCCACCCAATCTATTTGATCTCTTATTTCTGACAAAACTGCCTTAAGATGCTCGCTAGCATCGAAACAATTTATTACCATCCCAAGGCGCTTTATTCCCATAATATCTTTGTTTGTTCTTTTTATTTATCCAATCTTTTAATGTTACATTGTTTCTACAATCCTATATAAGAATCATCAATATTATAAGTAGAATGGCTCCCCATGTAGATTTTTTTATTGATGATATTTTTTGTACAATATACGTATTTAATTTCTTTAACATCTTTAACCATAAACACTTTCTCCTATATCCAGGCGTTGATCGTATAATTATTAAATTTTTGTTCCGGGCAGTACTAGGGAACATATAATATATGTTTTTAGATAATTTATTATTAATGGAGCTTATATAAATTTTGTCATATTCATCTATTGAAACCTTTTTTGGAATTAAATATCTAATTTCTAAAACAGATTTAGGAGGAATTATAACTGTACTTTCTTTTTCTTTAGCTTCTTTATTAAATAATATATTTCCATTAGCAGCTATTATTTTATCATATTCAAGAAAATAAGAAGGATTATTAAAATCTTTATAAATCCTAGGACATACTATTAAAACTTTTATTGAATCACTTTGTGTATATTTATTTTGTATAGTTAATGTAATAGTATCTTTATTTTCAGATCCCCAAGATCGTTGAAGACAAAGAATTCTTTGTTTTGAACCAAGATATATTTTATTTGAAAATAAACTAATTATTAAAGCTATAATTGATATAATTACTGCTGCTGCTATCCACATTTTTCTAAAATTGTCATTTTGTTTGCTATAAACCAGAGCCCTCCCTGATTTTTAGGTCTTTTCAATTCATTGAAATCTTTTATTAAAACTTTATACCAAGCTCTATTTTCCATTTTAAGATGGGGAGCTACCGGAGAATTTGTGCAATGCCATCCAGGTCGATGTGCATATCCTTTTGTTGGATGATCCTCAGCTTCTAAAGTTTCATTTAGAGGTAGTCGTTTTGTTTTATTGATAAACAATGGAGTTATATTTCCATCTTTTAAAACTCTAAATAATTTATAAGCGATCATATCATGATATTGTTGCATAAGTATAGTTGATAAGTACAGACTTTATATGTAAATAAATACAAAAAGATTTTATTTATAATTTTTTATTTTGTATATTTACAGCATGTTTAGTAAGCAATATTTGCAATTAGTTAAAGATAAAAATATTAGGAATTTAACAAATTCTCAACATCGATTTGTTGAATTTTTATTAAAAAATCATAAAATTATTGGACAAATTGGTTCATATCAAAAATTATTTAAAGACACGCAGGAATGGATTAAAAATAATCACAATAAGTTATGAAAAAAGAAAATATAATTACCTCAATAATTTTTATATTCTTAGATATTGTTCTTATATTTATTTATGTTGTAATTCCATTAAATCTAATTATAAAATATAGTTTAGTGATTATTATAATATTTATAGTTATTCTAGTTTATCTATTAATTAGTGAATCAAATATATTATGAAAAAAGAATTTAAAGAACAAGTATATGAAGATATAGCAGATCAATTCCCTCATGGATTATTAAGAAAATTTATGGGAAAAGATGAGATTAAAGCAGCTAATTTTCTTGTTAAAGAAGGAAGAGTGTATAAAAGTAAAAGTGATGAGAAAAATGCTACAATCTCATACTTTAAATCTTAAACTAAATAAGTTTTGTTTGAGCTCGTTTTTTTAATGTTTCAGATATTTTTTTTCTAGTTTCTTCAGAATGTTTTTTTCCTTTCATAGGAGATAAAACACCAAACATAGGATTTTTATTTCCTTTTTTAGAAATACTCATTTTTTCTTTATGAGATTCAGAAAATTTTTTTCCTATTCTAGATTTGCTCATTTTTTCTTTTGTTTCTTCTGAATGTATTTTTCCTAGTTTAAGTATTCTCATTTTTTCTATTGTTTCTTCTGAATGTGATTTACCATAAAAACCATTCTTTTCCCCAGAAATTGATTTACTTATTTTTTCTCTTAATTCTGGATTTTTATATGCTTCTTTTGTTGATTTTTTTATTTTATCTTTAGTTTCTTGTGTATGTTTTCCCCAGCTTTTTCTTGGAATTCCACAACCTCCTACTGGGCTTAAATTATATCCATTGGGTAATAATGTGTTATATTCATTTATATATTTTTCTTCTAATAATTGAGCTTCTGTAATACAATTGCATTCTTTTATAATTTCTCGTTTAAAATTAAATTTACCATATTTAGAAATAGCTTTTGTTAGAATTTTTCCACTTCCTAAATATCCATCATTTTCATTCAATGTTTTATGACTACCAACATATTGCTTGCCATTTATTAAATTTGTTGTTAAATATACAATATTCATAATTTATAAATTTATTGTTGGTTCCAATACATAATTCCGCCTGTACGACTTGTATCAAACTCAAAGCGAAACATCCCGGATTGAAATGCTAAAGCCACTTGATTTCCAACTTCATCTCCAATCATTACAGATATTTCTTCCCAATTTTCTCTTGCTTTTTCTTTAGCAATTACATTATTATATTCATTAGCTCCTTCTGATCTTCCACCTCCTGCTCCACTTACACTAACATTTGATAATGAACCTAATGTATCAGCATCGACCATTGATAAGGATGTCCCTAGTGATTCTATACTTGCAGCAACTCTTGAAATTGTATCAGCTGTTTTATCTAATTCTGATCTATTTTCTATTAATTTAATGAATTGATCATTTAAAATTTCAAAACTTTCAATAGCTTTTTCTCCTTTTCTAGATAGTTTATTAGAATCTAAAGTATTAAGAGTTTTCACTAATTCTATTGTAAATACTGACAATGATTTAACAATATTTTTAGCTACAGTTTGATAATTAATTTTCTTAGCTTCTCCAGTTACAGGATCTATATAATTTCCTTCTGCAAATAACTTAGCAATCTCTGCAAATTTAGCAACTGGTTCTAAAATACCTGGTCTATCTCTTCCAATTTTTAAGAATGGTATTCCTAAAATTTTGAATGCTTTCTTTCCTAATAATATTTGAGCTACTTCAGCAGTTTGTTCAGCTAAATTATCATCCATATCTATAATATCAGATCCTAACGCTTCAAAGAATGCTGTTAATGATTTAGCTATATTTCCAGCAACAGTTGTAACTGGAACTGGTTTGGTTGGATTTCCTTGAGCATCTACACCTGCTGGTATTTCGTTTTTAGCACCAAATTGCCCCCAGAATTTTAATACTTCTCCATACTTATAAAGTGCATCCATTAAACTAACTCCTGAGCCAGGTAGTGGGAGTCCTAATACTTTTGTATAACTTGTTCCCATTAAAGCTGCAGTAATTGATCCCATCATTTTAGCACTTGGTATTGCAGCCCCACCCTCACCAAATTGTTCTCCTAATACAGTGAAGAATGTTCCAATAGATGTAGCTATATTAGTAGCTATTTCAGAAACTGTAACAGGTGGACCATATATTGGATGACCATTTGTATCATGTCCAATTATTGGTGCTATTTGACCAACACTTTCAAATGCTCTTAATGATAAAGCAAATAATGATATTGCTACAGATACTCCAGATAACAATGCTATACCCGCCATAATAGCTACAGTATTTTTAGCTATTATTCCAGTTTTTTGCCACCAATTTTTACCTTTGGCCTCACCTAATAATCCTTGTCCAACACCATCTCTTAATCCAATAAATGTAGCTGATATTAATGTTGTTAAATTACTAGCAACTTCATCTCCATCCATTGTAGATGCAATTTTAGATACTTCTCTGACACTTAATGCCAAGGCATACATTGCAGCAGAAACTAATATAGCAACTCCGGATCCAAGTGCAAGGGCAGCAGCGACGACAGGTATTCCCATAACACCGAATAATACGGCAGCACCAACTATAACTAATCCAATAGTTCCTAAGCCTATCATAAGTTTAGTTCCAAAGAAATCAACTTCTTTTTCTTCACCTTCGGTTGCTAAATCACCAATGGCTTTACCCGCGAGTGCTAATAAATAAACACCTCCTGCTAAGGCAATCATACCTAAACTCATAACAATAGCTGTTAATGCACCTTTTCCGATTGCTGATGAAAACTTACCTATTGCCCAAAAAGCTAATGAAATTCCCCCAATAATAGATGCAATAATTCCAACACTTTGTAATACTCCCATCCAATCTGTACCTGAACCAAACATAACGCCCACAGCTTTAATTGTCAGAGCAAATGCAAGTATTCCTATTGAGAGTAATCCCATTGCAACACCCATACTTTTAACAGTTTTAGCACCCTTTTTAACAGTCCCACCAAACTTTCCAAGAAGTAAAAATGCACCAACCATTATCGCAATAGTTCCACCTATAAATCCAATTACTTCCCATGGATCTTGTGTTTTTAAAATCAACATTGAAAGCGCAATCGCGCCTACAAAAGATAATATACCAATTCCCATATTAAGGAAGAATTTTGATAAAGTATTAATTGGGCGGGCTAGTTTGTTTAATGCATCTGCCAATAATGCTAAACTTGCAGAAGCTCGTGTAACTCTTGCTGAGCCTTTTCTAGATCCCATTTCATTTAAAACACCCCAAAGAGATTTGATAACTAAAGTAGCTTGTTTTAGTTTTCGATGTTTTATGTTGCCAATATCGGTCATACCTTTGGCAATATCAGGTAGAGCAGACGCCATATCTTTTATAGCGCTGGCTTTTTTAGCTGGTTCTTTACCCATATCAAACAAATTTCCCAAGACCGAGCCAGTAGTACTCCTGGGAGCACCACCGCCTGCTGCCTGAGGGGTTGTTTTATTATTAATTTGGGCTAAAACTCCTAAAATAGAGCGGAGTAAATCGTTAGATGTTTGCAAAAATAGATATTTTTATTTATATATCTCTATTACATCATTTAGTTGGAAATTTTGGCATATTTATTTTAGGTGCCTTATATCCACTCATTTTTGGTTGCTTGGATGATGAACTTTTTGATTGTTTTTCTTGAGCTTTTCGTTGTCTCTCATGTTCTTCATTTTCTTTCTTGATCTGAGCATCATAGTTTTTGAGCATATACTCAATTCTATAAAACTCCATTTGATCAAGTTCCCAAGGTTTTAAATGTAACTTATATAAACAAACAAATTCAATCTTAAACCAATTCTCCAAATGGATCTGAAATAAGGAAAATAGATTTAAGCCCCCCTTGAAAGTTTAGCGGCAATGACCGCTCACCTCCATTCTCATCTGTGTATTTAACCTGAGGGTTAATTGTTTCGAGGAAAATGTTTTTAACTTCATTTAAAACTGACACTTCAGATAAGCTCCAATTAGAATCTTCTACATATTTAGAATATGAATCGTCAGATAATCCTCGCCAATCAGTTATAACGAATGGAGCATATGTTAAGAAATCTTCATCAATTGGTTGTTGTGTTTGTCTTTGACGAATAACATAATTTTTAAGCCAATTAGTAACACCCACAGAAGGTATCGATAATTTCATTGTTGGTCCGGATTTAAATCTTAAAACAAAAAGTCTTTCTTTTGCATTATAAAATCTCATTATTCTATCATCAAAATTAATGAAATCAATCATATCCTTTTTAACAGTTAATTTTTCTTTTTCAGATACTTTTATTTGAAGTTTATGTTCTCCTTCAATCATTGTTAATTCACTAACTGCTAATAAAATATAAAATCTATCAACTTCTTTGATATCTCTCCAACTTGATAAACTTTTATCAGCAAACTTTATTTGAACACATCTTTCTAATATGTAATTTAACATATCATCAGTTGCAGATAAATCTGTTTCATTTAAAGTTGACCAGTGTCTAATTTCTTCTCCAACAGCAGATCTAATAACTATTTCAGCCCCTTCAGGATAAAACATTCCTTTTGTTGGTAAATCATTAATAGGAATTTGTTGCCATCCAATTTGATTTCTAGCAGATATTTCATCTGGTTTTTTCTCCCAGGGTTTAGGAATATCATCAGTATTTTCTATCTTAACTTCAGAAACAGATACAGAAGCTTTTCCTGCATTTTTTACTTTTTCCTCTTGATTTTCTACAAATTCTTGTAGCTTTTGTTCTTCACTTTTAGCCATATCTTTTTATTTTTTCTTTATATATTTTTATATGCACTAAAAGTGTTAAGTTTCGTTAATTTTTTTTATATTTGTATAATCATGAGTATATTTGCATCTATATCTAAAGAAAAAGAAGAAAAATTAGTTAATGATACTGCTTATGAAGTTGTAGGTCTTTTAATGAATAACAAATATATTCAAGCAGTAAAAATGCTAAAAGAAAAAATGGGATTTATTGGATTGATGGATGCAAGAAATGTAATTGATAATTTAATTGCTTTCCGAGAAAGAACTTCTTATGATTGTCGTAATTTAGAGAGAAAAATAATATTTATTTTATCAGTTAAAGATACTAAACAATATTTAATTTATGAAATACTTGAACGTGTTGAAGACTTTAAAAATCATCGATACATAAAAAAATAAATATGGCTTTACAAGATGTGCTGAAACCTATTAATGAATCTTCTGATATGAACACTTATATTAAAAGATATCGTATAAAAGAAAAAGAAGGAGATTATAAAGTAGAATTACATTCATTATGGGGGTGGGGTCCTTGGATTTGTATTTATATTTGTGATTGGGGTGAAGATAAAGGAAAAATTGCTTATTTTGATCAGTCACAAAGATTTGAATCAAAAAATAGTGCTTTACAAGCTATAAAATATAGAATAAAGCATAAATGGTTTTATGTTCCAATAATAAAACCAGTTAAACCAAAATATGAAATTGTTGAATTTAATATTAATGATATAGCAAATAGTTAATGAATCCCTTTAAGCCAAAAAGTAGAAGAGAAGTTATTTTAATTGAGATTATTCAAAATGATCCAACGTTAAAATATCTTATTAGAAATGCCATAAAAGATGATAAATTATATGAGCATCAATTAAGAATTATAACTTCTGCGTGGGCTAGTATTTTTTATAAAATGAGATTACAATACAAAAAAGAATTATTATGACAGGAGCACGTGAATTTTACGACCTATTTCCAACAGGGCAATATAATAAATTGTTTATCCAAACTGGAGAACATGCAAGAGGTAAAACACTTCACATTTGGGTTGTGCCGGATGGAGAGGAATTTGAACCTAGATACGAAAGACCATTTAACTCAAACGCAATAGAAGTTTACGGAATTATAAGTGGACTCCCTGGATGGACAGAAATTTATGGATGGCTTCATAAAGGTAAATGGGTTGATGATTTTGAAAATTTAGTAGTCAGTAAGAAACTTGTGCTAAAATCCAATGAAGAAAGAAATAAAGACACTAAACTAAGCGTTGAAAAGATAGAAAAAGAACGAACCAAAAAATTATTAAGTAAGTATTAAAGCAAAATAGGGAGTGACGCGATATCACTCCCTAAATCCTAAGGTAATATTTTTTTATCTTTTATATAATACTTTCATCCCAATAATCGCAAGCCAATGTATAATCAGTAATACGATAAATATCTGTACCCTCAGCATAATTTAATTCAGGTGCAGGTAATTGAGTAATTGGAAATACATAATATAGTTTCCATTGCCAGAACGGTCTCGATGCTCTATCATACATCGTAATCAATGCCCAAGGAGCGACATAATCTGCTTTTAAACCAGTTCTTCCTGTTAATGGATCATAAACTAAATCATTCCATTTACGCAATGTTTTTAAAACGTATGCACTTGGAGTTTTATCCACGTTAACTTCAAAATCTAAAACTATATCCATAGTTGTAGTATCTGGTTTTGCTCCAGCATATCTACGAATTGCCCATTTATAAGTTTGACTTACTGTATCAGTTGGGAAAGAGTTAGATAATAACCCGCCAACTCCTCTTACATTTTCAAGTAACAAATTTGTATTCTCTTCAGTAGAACCAACCCCTGGAGGCATAGAAATTTGGACCGTAAATAAGTTCATGTACAAGGGCTCAAAAAGTTCCTGCGAAGCTCTTGAGTTTTTAAAATGAGGTAATCCAAATGTACCTTGTGATTTAAAGTTATCTGCCATTTTTTTTAATTATTTTCTAATTCTAATCTTCTTTTTTTCCAAAAATCAGATATTTTTCTTTTATGTTCTTCAGATAAAGGTTTGCCTTTACGACAATTAATTAAATTTTTTCTATGTTCTTTAGAAAATATTTTTCCTTTGGCTGATTTACTCATTTTATTTTTTGTTTCTTTTGTTCTTTTTTGTCCAAATCTTGAAGAATAATTTGTTTTTTTAATTGATTCGCTTAAATTTTTTCTATGTTCTTCAGAAAATTTTCTTCCTAAAAGAGATATACTTATATTTTCTTTTGTTTCTTTAGAAGCTTTAAATCCTAATAAAGAATCTCTTATTTTATCTTTTGTTTCTTGTGATGTTATTCTTCCTAAACTTCCTTCTCCGCCATTAGTTAAATTATATCCAATAGGAACCATTGTATCTTTTTCTTTGATCCAATATATTTCCTTTTTATTTATATTATTTTCATCACAAATTTCTAAAATTGATTTAGTAAAATTTTCTTTTTTATATTTTAATAGCTCTTTTTAATATTTTGCCAGATCCAAAATAATTATTTTCTAAATCATTACAAGAATGTTTTCCAATGTATTCTTTATTATTTATGTTATTTTTTATAATATAAATATAGTGTTTATTCATTTTTCATTTTTATAGAAGTGCGAATCCACCGCTACTTGCTGTTCCTAATTTATTAACTGAAATTCTGTTAATAATTTTTTCCATTCCTTTGTTAATAAAAACACCAATATCAACGATACCAAATCCATCAGCAATGAGATCATCAGTATTATTATCTTGGTTCATTATAATCTCATAATCAGCTAATGCACCTGAATCTTTAATTGATTCTAATAATGGTGTAATTGCATTAATAATACTTAATCTTGTTACTGCATTATTGTATTGGAATACATATTGCTGTAAAACTTCATCAATTTGTAATTCAATAGTGTTTAATAATTCTCTTACGTGAAGTAAATTAAAATCACTTTTAACTTGTTGATAAGAAGTAACGTTAGCATAAATCATTATTTGACCAGTTTGTGGCTTCTCTAAAATAGAGTTAAATCCAAATGGTTCTAAGAAATTTCTATCAGTTTGATCTAATTTATATTCAACTCCACCTAATGCTGGATTTGATAAGATACCATCTTGATTTGCGACGATTGCAAAAGGATCTCCACCTAAGAATTTACGTACATAAGCGTTTGCTACATCGGCTGCTGGAGGAACTGAAATTGTTGTTCCATTCTCAGTATATGTAATAAATGGTCCAAATACTCCACAGAATCTAGATCCATTGTCTTCATCAGGAAGAGTAAATCTAAAGCTTCTAGGCATATCTGGATTACCACCTTCTGGTATCCATTGTGTGTTAAAGATAGGCACAGGATCAACACCTGCTATAAATGTATCAGTGAAATAAGGATCTTGTGATACTGCAAATTGCTTAAATGATGGTGCACTTAAAATTGCCGTTGTTTTTCCTCTTTGTTTTGCTAATCTAGAAAGATAAACTTTACCACCCATATTAGCTCCTAATCCGTATGCCATTGTATCAACAACATATCTATATTGAATCATATCAGGATTTGTTAATCCTCTCTTAATTCCTTGATCATCTAACATTTCATAGATCTTAGTAACACCTGCTTCTGCGTTAGGTGCGCCTGCATCATTAAAACCTGGAAGATGTCTATTTTTTAATGATAATCCACTCATCTTAATCATCTTATAAGTTGATGAAATAGATGCATCATCAATAGTCTTCTGTGTTACAAGATTCAATTTAGTTCCAATTGTTGCTTGATATCCATCAATTGGTTCAGCGGTTCCATAAATGTATGTTGAAATTGAAGCATCATATGTTGCAGTTCCATAAATTTTAGATGTAATATAAGTTACTCCAGGAATTCCTCCAGAACTTGTAGATTTTTTAACTAAAGTACCAACTGTAATATTTGTTTGATCAGCAGAAAGAGAACCATCAAGTTCAAAGCTTTTACCATCTATAGATGTTTGATATATGCTAGTGTCAGCATGTAATACTGAACTAGAAACATCAATATTATAACTTAAGAAATTCTTATTAATATTTGGTGCTCCTATAATAGATGGATCATAATAATCAATTAAATTATGACCAACTAAATCTACAACGTATTGAGCTGCATCAGTTCCTGTATCACCAATTTCCCATTGACCATTTGTTCCGCCACTAGCATCCCAAACTAATTGGTCTAATGCATCATTATTAATATTAAGTAAAATTCCTGTTAAAGCAGTTGCTGCATTAACAATATTTTCAATATATTGATTAGCACCAGTTTGATCTCTAAAATCTGGAATTATTGTTCCATACCAAGATCCTTGTAAATTAACGTTTGGAAGATTTATAAAATCATTTAAATTAGCTGATAAAATTCCATCTGTTGTGAAATAAGTGCTATAGAAAGGATCAGTAGATAAACTATCGTAATCAGTCCAATCACCTTCAATAGCTATTACATTAACAAAATAATCTTCAATTTTATCGAAAGGTCTAATCCATTCGAAAGGAATATTAGATTCAGTTCCGTACCAATCTTTAGCAAAACTACTATATCCTTGAATACCAACTGCTTTTCTTACAATGAATGTAAGTGTTTTTGTTCCAATGTTAACTATTTGGAAAAAAGGTGCACTCTCATTATTACTTGCAGAGTATTTGTTTCTAACAACTCCTTGTAAATATTCAGTATCTGGAATCCAGAATTTTTGTCTTTCAAAGAAATTAACGTATAGATCTGTTGGAAGATTTGTAAAATTATTTTCGGCTAATTCAACTGTTGCTCCACTAGTTCCACTAGAATCTATTGATAATGCTGCTAATTCTACAATATCCGCTGTAGAAGAATCGGGTGTATTATTGGTTTTAAGAAGGTTTATAGCAAAGACCGGTGCTTGAAGTAAACAAGTGTCAATTGATCTTTGGAAGAAAGAACCTCTTCTTTCTAATTTTCTATCTATATCTCCAAAAAATCTCTGACGATCTCTAGTTGAACGTATAAAAACAGGTGCGTTATAAGGACCTTGCTTTGCAAATCCAGGTAACAATCTTAGAGATTGTGTAGTAACTGTAATTCTGTCAGTTTGATCAACTTCTATTGTAAAAACTCCAGCGGATTGAAATTGAGAAAGATCTAATGCTAATTTAGCCATGTTAATGTTTTATTTTTCTTTATTTATTCCTAAAATATAAACTAAAATTTATATTTTTGAACAGGACTATCTTTTTATTATATATTAAAGATTATTCCTATCATATTTACTATTTTATTTGGTGATCAGTATGCTTGTACTTGGTCTGTATCTCATTTTATCTTTAGACTCATAATCAAAAATTTCTTTTATAGATTGTTTTTCATCAATATATAATGCTGAGAACATATCATCATCCATTTCAGATTCATCAAATGGCTCATCTGTAATTTTTAATGCAAATTCTTTAGCCAAAGATGTTGGTATTTCTTCTAAATAATTATATAACCACTCTCGATATTCAGGTTCTACATATAATCTTGCTAAATTAATTAATGAAATTGCTAAATCATCATGTCTACCAACACCCCTCCATTGAGTTTTAACTTTTTCAAATGCAGAAAACTCTAAAAATGTTTCTTCGTGATTAGCAATAATAGTTTTTTCACCAATTAATTTTTTAGCTAATCTGCAGAAATGATCTTTATCTCTTCTTTGCTTAAATCCAGGTTTTTTAGGTGGTTGTTTTTCTCCAGGTATCGGTGATGTATGAAATGATCTCATGACAATACCATCAAAATAATTATCATGTCTTTGATATTCATTTAATGCAGCTTTTCCATTAAAGTTCATCTCAATAACTGTTTTAACATTTTCAGGATTAAATTGATCAAAGGAAATAGATTTGGCTACCTTTCCAAGCATTGTTTCATCTTGGATATTATCATGATAAACACCAATTTGTTCCATTCTAAATAAATTTTCAATTAAATGTTCATCCCGTCTTAATTTTCTTAATTTGACTAAACTTTTTAATTGAATTTTAAAAATTTGAATAACATTAAAATCATTATCTTTCAATTCCTCTTCATCTTTTCCTTCTGCTAAATCTATTGATAAAACAAATCTATCATTAGGATCAATATTATTAGGATTAAAATTAGGATGCCATTCTAACTTTCTATAAATTAAATCATCTAAATCTGTTTTTTCTAATTCTCTAAATTCATATGGTCCTGTAATTTGTGTAAGTCTTTTTGTCCATATTAATTGAGAGGCAGATAATAAGTTCTTAGAGGTAATATCAAATTTAAGTTCAAATTCTTGGGCAAATCTTTCTTCTCCAAAGTTAGCTTTCATCTTACCTATCCATTCAGGAGTATTATGTTCAGCAACTTCCCAATAATCAACTCTTTTAAATACAAATGTATTTTTTCCTCTATTAGCTCTATCCCATAATTCAAAGAATAAATTTTCCTTTCCTTTTGGGGTGGATGAAATAATACATTGAGAAATAATTGAAGATGATAATGTTGGATATACTGATGTCCAAAATGGATTAGCAATAGATGGTTTTATGTGGGCAAATTCATCAATATAAAGAATGTGAATTGTAAAACCAATTTGAGCAGAATCTGTAGTAGCTTGTGATACTAACATACATCCATTGTCCAACCTCATGCCTCCTGCGCCTATGCTCTCTATACCCGGCTTCAAAAAGAATGGTAACCCTTTAAAAACTTCTGTAACCTTTCTAACTATCTCGAAAGTGGTTGCTTGTTTGTTTGCTAATATAGCTAAGTTTCTATCTGTATGAAAACATAAATACCAAGCAAAAAATGCTGATATTGTTGTTGTATTATGTGAAAGAATTCCATTTGAATAAAATCTATGATTATCACTAGTAACAGTAATGTCATACATTGAAACTTTATAAGGATATTTTACGATGTTTATTATTTTTTGAAGTCCTTCTTTAGTTTGAATATAATGTTCAAGTCTTAAATCTTTTATAAATATTTCTTGCATATAAGAATCAAATAAAATATGATTATCAGCTCCTTCCAACCACATTCCATTCTCTAGCTCAAGTCTCCATATAGTATATGATTGAGTTTTATGTATTTTAGAAATTGGATCCCAACCATTATCTGTTTCTATTTCATAATCATCAATATATTGAGAATCAAGAATTTTCTTAGAAATATTATTTTCATCTAAATCTAAATTTCTATATTCATATCTTTCAATAGATTGTATCAAAAATAATATAATATGTTTAAGAATCTTTTTCATAAATAAATTCTATACATTTTTTTATCGATCCAAATCGATCATTATTATAATCGTCTTCCCATAATATCATAATATTATAACTGCTTTTTTTTGCTAAATTATGTTTTATTTTATCATAATTCCAAATTTCTTGTGCTGTCATTTTTTTAACTTTATGAATATATGATGACTCATAGATATTTGGTTTGCAATGCCAAAAAACACCATTTATTTCTAAAATTTTTTTTGTTGTTTTATTTGTTAAATCAAATTTATATGCTCGTTTATTTATATTATCATAAATAAACATTTCATTATTGTCATATAATAATTTATCATTATTTTTATTATACTTTATAATTTCTGATATTATTGTATTTGATAATTTTGAAGAACCCTTGCCTATATAAGTATCTTTATTAAAAACTTTTGCTTTCCATTTTTCTTGTCGTTCTTTCCATCTTTGTAATCCTTTTTCTTCTCCTAATTTTTCTATACACTTTATTAATGAAAACGTTTGTTGTCTTTTCTTAAGTAATTTTCTTCCTTCTTTTTCACTATATCCTCTTTTTAAATAATATTCAATTCTTGTATTAAATTCTCTATCTTTTAAAGCTCCGTTTAAAAAATTTTCTCTATCTTCTTTTAATAAATTTCTACTTTTATAAAATTCTTTACTAAAAGGTGATCTTTCTTTTCTTTGTTTTTCAGTTGTATTTAATTTATGATTAATATTTTTATCTTTTATCATCTTTTCTGATGCCCATTTTCTCCATCTATCTTCTTTCATAAATTTTCCAGAATTTTTGGATGTGTTAAATTTATCTTTAGATGTTGTTAAAGGAAATTCAGGAAATTTTTCTTTATATTCTTTTGATGTTACTCCTTTATGATAAACATTTAAATGTTTTCCATAAATTCTTTTAACTTTTTGTTTACATAATTGACAAATTATAAAATCTTCTTTTTGAATTTCTTCTTTTATTTCTAACATATATTATAAATTTTATATAAAAAATTCTTAATTCTTGAAAGTATAGTTATTTTTTTATTAGATGATTGTTTAATAAAATCATAAAAATCTCCTATAGAAATTTTGAATTTTTTATTAGTTTTAACATTTTTAATATATATATAAGAATTTTTTGAGAGGCATTTGCCCGTTTGTCTCGCTGCCATTAAAATATAATCTCTTACTTTAGGACCAAATTCTTCTAACTCTTCTATCCATTCTTCATCTCCTAATGTTGCTAATATATCTTCTTGAAAATCTCTTAAATCAACAGTAGATAAGCCTTTGTCAGTTAAAAATTTACAATATTTACTAACAAAATATACAACATCACTAGAACATTTTGTGTATTCATCTAATTCTTCGTGAGTTAATTGGAAAGTAATATGCCCAGCTTTTAAACCAATTTTTCTATCATGAAAACAACCTAAATTAATCCTATCTCCAGGCATAAAGTGGAGTTTTTCAATTGTTTCTTTAACTGCAGCAGTTGACCAAACCTGGGACATTATTTTATGTTTTCTATATTTATATCGGTGATATTCTCTTCGTTTTCGGGATGACGAAGTAATTTAACTTTCTTAATTAAATCTTTTGTTCCAACAGTAACTAATCCTTTAGAATTTAGAGCAACACCACCTTCAATTTGTTTATTTTTTTCTTCGGCCATTTCTTGAAAGTCATATCTTAAATCTTTATATGTAGATTTAATTGCTTCCACTGTTTGAAGCAATTGTTTATTCATATCTCCAATTGTTTTAGTTAAACCAGAAAATACTTCATACATTCTATTATGCTTTGCACCATGTCTAACTTCTTCAATTAAATCTTTTTGCATTATCTTAGTAACTTCAACTTGATATAATATACCAGCTAAAGAAATAATATCTACAGATAATTTTTCTTTAAGATAAGGATTGCATTTAACAGATTCATCATTAATCATTAAACCTGTTTGGGATTTTATTAATTTTTTAGCTTGTTTCTCACAAGTTTTTTCGAGTTTGTCATAGTCAATATCAAATGCTAGTTCACCATTTAATTCTGGTGTATCACCTGGTTTAGGGACATCTCCATCAATAGCATCAGTTGCTTTATTTAACATATTTTCTAACTCGGCTCTTTCGTCTTTTGCTTTCATTTTTTAACAAATTTTAACACTCTATATTTTTATATATCTTAGACCTTTTAAGTGTTTCACTTATTTTCTTTTTTGTTTCTTCACTTCTTTTTCCTATTTTTAATCCTTTATTCCAAGGAATTTGTCCTTTATGTGATTCACTTAATATTTTTTTTGTTTTTTCTGTAGCTTTTCTTTTTTTTGCTATTTCTGACATTTTTTTCTTAGATTCATCTGTATGTGTTATTCCTATATGTGATTTCCTATTTTTTTCTATCATTTCTAGAGTTCTTTTCTTTCCTTTATTTTTTTCTCCTATTTTTTTCTTTGTTTCTTCAGAATGTTTTATACCTTCATATGATTTAAACCCTTTTTTACAATTATCATTATGATATCTATTTAAATGACCCATCTTCATTTTGACTCCGCAATATTTACATATGCCGTAGGGAACATTTAGTTTTTTACCTTTGTGAGCCTCACTCAATTTCTTTTTTGTTTCTTCAGAAGTTTTTTTATCTTTATTCCATGGAATTTGACCTTTATGTGATATACTTAATTTTTGTATAGTTTCTTTAGAATGTTTTTTACCTTTAATCCAAGGTACTCTACCTTTAGATGCATCACTTATTTTTTGTCTAGTTTCTTTAGAATGTTTTTTACCTAATCTTCGTGTATTACCCTTTAAACTATTTCTTATTTTTTCTATAGTTTCTTTAGAATAAATTCCTTTTTTACCTTTATTCCATGGATCTTTTCCATACATTGGATTTTTTTCTCCTGAAAATGCAGCATTTCCATAAGGACTTATATTATATCCGGTTGGTATAAGACTATTATTTTCATTTATAAAATATTCTTCTAATAATATAGCTTCTTCTCTTGATTCACAAATTTTTAAAATTTCTTTTTTGAAATTTACTTTACCATATTTTTTTACAGCTTTTTTTATTATTATTCCACTCCCTAAATAATTATCATCTAAATTTTCAGTTGTATGAGATCCAACATATTGTTTCCCATTTACTTTGTTTGTTGTTAAATATACAATATCCATATATTATATATCTTACATTGGCGATAACAAAATTATCTTTGTTGGGACACGTACGGCGCGAGAAAGTGTTGGTCACAATTATCAAGGATGAGTGCTTGATCTGCATCTTTAGAGAAATATGATAATAATTCATTTGCTTGTTTTTCTTCCTCTATTGTAGTTGTATAAAGTCTAATATTAGTAATATAAGATTCAGACTTGTCAACAGTATATTGTTCAACTATAGCATGTTCAGGATTGAACTTAATAGTTTCATAATATTTGATACGTAACTTAGTTTCACTATCACCTGATGCCTCCCAAACATAAACATTGTATTGACCCCAAGAATTACCAATATTAACTACAATTCCATACCATGTAAAGTCTTCTAATCTTTCAGTTATTGTAGAAACATATGTTTGAATTCCATAATTAATTTTGATATATTGGTTAGCATATAATAAAACTTGGAAGCCTGTATCAGTAGCATTTATTCCATCTAAAATTGTTATTGGATCTCTATGAGTAACTTTATAATTTCTAGCATCTGCCCAATTACTTTTTATACTATTTAAATGAGTGATTACCTCATCATCAATTTTAACATAATAAATTCCATTGCTTGCAAATTGGGCATCGACTACAACAGCATATAAATTAAGAGCTCCTGGTCTTGAAATTACCAAATTATCATCCGCTTCAAATATTGTAGTAGTTCTAATTTTTATCTTATAATTAGCAGGAACTGTTAATGTTGTATCTGCCATTATCCAAATAATATCAAATTCTGGTGTACTACTTAATGGTTGATGATTAATCCATTCTGTAATAGCTCTATCGCTTGTTAATTCAATTTCATCTCCAGAATTTTTATATTTAACAGCATTAAATAATTCTGAAGTATTCATATCATAAACAGACTCAGAAACTAACAATCCGTAGAATTCTAAATCTCCTGATAATATTTTTAAACTTTCATCTAATTCTTTGTACTTATCCACTTCGGTAGAATTTAAAGGTGAGAATTGTTTATCATCTGATAACTTATCATATTCAGCATTCATAGCCTCTCCAAATATTTCTTCTGAACTAACTGTATATTGATCGATAGTATCTTGTAAAGCAGCTGATTCTCTTCTTGAAGCTTCTGGTTGGTATTTAATTAGATTACATACCCAAGTAGTTTCTTGTTCCATAAAACCTCTCTTTAGATAAGAAGATTCTATTTGATATAATTTGTTTGGTAGTGTAAGATATACAATATCTTTCTTTTGAGGGGCTGTTCCTACTCCAGAAATTTCTTCCCAATATCTTTTATCAATATGAATTTCTAATGGTATCTCGTATTCTAATCCCATTAAATCATATTGGTATTTAGAATCAGGGAAATTACCATCTGGTAAAACAACTTTAATATCTAAAGGACATTCAGCTACATTATATAATGTCCATTCTTGAAAAATAACATCTTTAGATCTATCTTGTGGCACAGCTCTAAACCAGTTTGATTCAATTCCAAACATAGTATTAGCAGTGTAATTCATTGCTAAAAATGTATTTAATGCTGATAATGCACTATTAGGATTAAATATAGCGTCAGACTCAGCACTTAAATTAACTTGAAGGGAGCCTTTAGTTGGTCCTTGATTAGTAGTATCTGATCCACTAATTACTTGATTATTTTCACAATTTTCAGCCATTTAATTCCTTTTATTTATTTATTTATAAAATATAATCAATAATTAACCATCCTCTATTATAAGAAGTAGATTGAAAAATAGTATTATCAGTTTTATTAGTTTGTATCAATTTTTTATATAAGTAATAGTAAAATTAATTTCTGCCAATGATAAGTCCGCATATGTATAATAAGTAGTCCCGGACCCATGATTTAACAAATGAATTTTACCTGCTGATATTTCCGCTGACGTAACTTTATGTGTCCCGCTCGGATTAACATAACCAGACCCCTGGAACTCATAAGTATTCTTTTCAGCTGTTGGCAAATTAGTAATTTCAAATGTGTTACCACTTGCATTACTTGATAATGTGAAATTAACAGTTAAAATAACCATACTAGCACTTATTAAATAATAACTATTATTAGAACTCAATGACTGTTCAGAAAGTGTAGGTGTAAATGTTGCCTGAGTTTCTAAGTCGGTTATGTCGTCCTGAACGTGAGTATGATCTCCTTCAGATACCGTACCTGCTGATGTTCCTAAATTCTTATTAAAGCCTGTATTTTTACCAAAAGAAGCTTCGTAAATAGTTGATATATCAAATCCTCCTTCATTAAATGTTAAAGCTCTAGCAACTCCCCCGATGCTAGCATCTCCTACTATACTTACATCAGATAAAAATGTCACTACTTTTGTAGTAAATGCTCCAGCAGTTGTAACTTCTTCAAGTGTTGGAATAATTCCAATAGAAATATCTTGAATAACATTATAATCATATAAGTAATTAAGAGAAGTATCTCTTTTCCCTAAACTTGTATCAACATAAGCTTTATTAACATCACTACCTCCTAAAGATATTGAAACATCTTGAATAACATCATAAGCATCTAATCTAATTATTGACGAATCTAATTGAGCAATTTCATTTATATTAGCAAATATCGAAGCATCTAATCTAATTATTGACGAATCAATAACTAAATCATAAGTAAATAAATCAACTATCGAGGGATCTTGAGTATTTAATCTTGTACTTACATCAAAAATATCAACTATATTTTGAAGAATTGAAGCATCTTGAGTATTTAATCTTGTACTTACATCAAAAATATCAACTATATTTTGAAGAATTGAAGCATCTCTTTGTGCTAAAGAAGAATCAACATAAGCTTGAGAAACTCCACCGCCACTACTGGGATCTCCATATGTAATTAATCCAGATGTTGTATTATAATAAAGATTTTTAGCTGTAATATTTTCTGAAAGATTCTCTATTTTTACAGAACCCCTTATATGAAGGGATACATCAGGACTTATTATTCCTATACCAATATTACCAATATTATTAATATGCATTCTTTCATTTATAGATAAAAATCCTCCTGTAAAAAAACTTATATTACCTGAAGTATCTGTAGCTTTAAGAGCTAAATTATATGGCCATGAACTATTTCCTGATCCATACCCAATTATATAATTATTGGATATTGAATCTGTATTATTGAAATATATTTGTGCTGAATCTGTACCAACATCATAATTTGTTTTTAATGCATTTATTCCATTTCCAATCTCAATATTAATATTTGTTGAAGCACCCTCTAATGTAACTTGTTGGAAATTAGGTGTTACACCTAATCCACTTGAAGAATCTCCGTATGTTATAAGACCTGATATAGTATTATAATAAAGAACCTTAGGGGTTACAACTTCTGTGACACTTTTTATTATAGCTCCAGCTGTATTTGTTATAATTTTTTCTACTCCATCATAATATAATATTGCTTCCCCGCCATGTCTAGAATTAAAAAGCCATTGATCGTTAAGTCCATCATAAATTCCTGTAGAATTATCCCCATGAGCAAATACTGTACTTAATCCTATAGCAAATCCTGCATACCCCCCTTTATAATTAGCGTTTTCTATACCAAAAGATCCAATAGTAGCTCTGGAAGGTTGTAATTCTGCATATTTTGTTCCATCATGCTCGTACAAATGAATCTTTGATTGAACCCCTTCTATTTTTATTCTTGTTCTACTTTGTGTACCATCATGAGTTGTTATATCTAATACGCCATCTGGAAAGAGAGAACCAAAAGTATATGGATTTCTATAACCAAATACACCATAATTATAAATTACAGTATAATTAGTACCAACTTCAAATTTTCCTAATTGAGTAGTTTCATTAGATTCTTTAACATGAATAGGAACCGTTGCATTAAGACCAATACCAATGTAATTATTAGTAGATGCGCCGGCTGTAGTAACTTGATCTAATGTTGGAATAGATGCAATACTTATATCTTGAATAGCATCATAACTAAATAAATAATTAAGTGAAATATCTCTTTGTGCTAATGAAGAATCAACATAAGCTTTATTTACATCCCCACCTCCTAAAGCTATTGAAACATCCTGAATTACATCATAATCAAATAAATAGTTAAGTGAAATATCTCGTTGTGCTAAAGAAGAATCAACATAAGATTGAGAAACTTTAAAAGCTATAGAAATATCTTGAATAGCATCATAAGCATCTAATCTAACTATAGATGAATCAAGTTGAGCTATTTCATTTATATTTTCTAAAATGGAAGGATCCTGAGCTATAGAAACATCTAAATAAATATTAGAAGCATCTGTTATTATTATAACTTCTCCGGTCGATGAATTTAAAGATTTAAATTCTAAATCTTGAGCAACTTTATTTGAAAATACCCCAATTCCAGATCCGATATTTGAAGCTGTATTAACTTCTCCTGAGAAAGATGCATCTAAAGATATTTCAATAGTATTACCATTTTCTAAAACCTGTGCTGCTCCAACTCCTACTAATTCCCTCATTCTAATACTACCATCAGAAGTTATCCCTGCAAATACTCCAGCACTTCCATCTCCTACATTAATTGCTCCTTTGATATTTGATGCTATAGAAATATCCTGAATTCCCTGATAAATATCAGTTCTAACTATGGAAGCATCTAATATATCAATATCAAATATATTTTTAGTTATTGATGCATCTCTTGTTGCTAATGACCCATCAACATATATTTTTGTAACACCCGTTAAACCAGTTACAAAAATACTTAAATCTTGTATAAGATTATAATTAATAATTATAGAAACATCTTGAGATAATTGCCACTCTAAAAATCCTGAAGTATCAATAGTGCCCCGGCCTGATGATAAAGTTCTATCGGCATAATAAAGTGAAAAATCATTTTTAAGTTTTAATCCTTTTTGTACTTTAGCCACACTAAATATTTATTTTATATAGTATTTATCTAGCGTAAACTATTAATATCTGCTAAACTTGATTACAGAAAGTAAGTAAGTAAGTAAGGGATTTTGTGGGTTTTATGATAGAAATGATTTTTCGTAGCGTAGCGTATTTTATACTCTACCCAGCTTCTCCCACTTGGAACATTATTGGATAAATATTCCATCAGCTAACTTAGCGTTTTTAATTTAGCCAGTCCTTGATATTGTTAGCAGTTTTTCAACAAGCGATTATTGTCAATACGGACATCCAACGCCTCAATAGCTGCATCTTCACCGGGTTGACTTGGGCCGCCTGGTTGTGATTTATTACTGACTTCCTTGCTGAAATCTCTTCCAGTAATTCAATAATTCTTTTTAAAATACTCTTTAATCTTTTTCATATCATTTTAAATTAAATATTGCTAACGTGTTTTATTTCTTTTAACTTATATCAATGCCACTCATCTCATCATTGATTTCTTGATTAGTTACACCTTCTGCTAAATTTCGTTTGTATTCATGTAATGTGTGTTTAACACTTTGAGCCACTATTCTTTTTGCAAATTGAGCTTTAGTTTCTGACCTTTGATTTCTTTCATAATCGTATTTCCATGCAAAAGCATCTAAAGCCTCTGAAATGTTTAAATCGGGTATTGTAATATTAATATTTGCCATTGTTTTATTATTTATTTAATTTATGTTATATCTATTTAAGATGCACTAAAATCTACTAAAGTTATTGTTTTTGTTGTTGCTCCCGCCGTAATCTTCATCATTATATCTCCATCGTCTCCGCTTCCAGTTCCATCTGATTGCCATGTTACATTCTGACCTTCAGCTGGGTCATCTGGGTCTGCTGATAATTCGGTTGTTCCAATTCCGCTACCTATTATTAAATTCCCTTTTCCGACATTTATAACAGCATTAGTTTGATCATGACTAAGTGACGTCCACTCAGTATTATCTGTATTAGGATCAGTTGCAGAATGAATAAATAAGGTTGGGTCTGTGGGAGCTGCATGATCAAAATCACGACTTATGTAATCATAATGACCCAGAACAACTGAATTTCCCGTTGCTGGACGTGTTGCCCATACTGTTTGAGCAAAATCTAATGAACCTTGAAAAAGCATTGACGATGTATTGCCTATTCTGAACCTTGTCAATCCAGTTTCTGATGATAAAGAAAGCCATCCAGAATCAGACTTAATATCTCCATTACCGCCTGTTAAAAGTATGTCATCCGCAACCTCCAAAGGCATATCTATAACCATTCCAAGAATACTTGTATCTTGCGGTCTAATGTGGAATTTATCATCTACATCAGTAGTAATCAATTCCACATATTTTTTAACTCCCGCAGCAGTTATATAACTATAAAATCGCATCCCTGCATCTGCATTTTGACCAGTTTGATTTAACCAAAGACCTGCTGCCTCAAGCCTAAGAAAAGCCCAACCATCGTCAACTATAAATTTAAGCCCTGTAGTGCGCCAGATTGAATCGTTATATTGGTCTACATATACCTGTAATGAAGCATTGCCCTCTGCTGCTCGTCTGTGAATAATTAACCTTTTACCATCCGCGTTATCCGCTACATCAGTATCTCCAAACAACTCGACATTTCCCTGAACGTCTGGTTGAATCTTTAAAACACCATTTGAATTAAATAATTCTCTTGTATTTATATTTCCAGAAACATCAAGATTACCCCCTGTAATACTAACTGAACCATCCGCGGTTATACTCGCTAATACGTTTGCTGATGCATCATGCCATTCTTGTAAATTGCCTGTTTGTGAAGTGGCGCCCTTAACAATTAATCCAATTTTATCAGCTTGTTGATTTGGAATTATTACCGAAAAATCATCACGCGTGCCAATTACACTCGGCGAGTAATCTATACTCGACTGAAAGTTTCCTACAAGTTGTATTCCCCAATATGCTGTTATTGCTGATTGTGAGTTTGTAACTGGTAATAATGATATATCACTACCAAGAATATAACCGTTTGTACTTTTTAACTTTCCTGAAATATCGAGTGGATATTGCGGGGCCGTAGTGCCTTTGTTAATGCCAATATAACCAGTTCCCTCAATAACATTTATTGTTTCCCAACCATCATTTTTGATTAAATTAAAGATTGAATTTGTTCCGTCACCTACTATTGTAAGTGTATTGGAACTTGCTTCTGTTCCAATAGCAACAGTAGAAAATGATGGTGTATTAGTAAATTCTAAAGCAGTTTCTGCACTATTAATTTGTGCTATTTTTAATGCTTCTCCACTATATGAACTTGGTGTATCTATTAATCCAGTAAAGTCTATAGCCAAAATTGAACTATCTTGAATTGCATCATAATTATCTAATCTAACGATAGAGGCATCAGCTGAAGCACTTCCTCCTGAAGCAATTGAAACATCTTGAATTGCATCATAATTAGACAAATAAGTTATGGAACCATCTATAATCTCAACTCTCCCATAAAGAGCTGCTACACTAGCATCTGTTAGAACTATAGATGCATCTAAAGTAATAATTCCTGAAGAGTCTGTAATAAATATCGTAGAACTATCATATATTCTCTTAAAAAAGAATGTAGTTCCTCTTGAAGTATCTTGAGCACTATCATAAACTCCTATTCCTGAACCATCTACATTTTCTGCAAAATAACCCGATGAACCTTCAGTTCCAAAGAAATTAGATCTATTTAAATAATAAGATGGTGGTTCTCCACCGAGGAAATCAGCGTCAATAGACGCATCAAAATCTTCTACTAATGGATATAACACATTTCCGACATAGAGTATGTAGAACCTCTCTATGTTACCTGAATTAACACCTGTTCTAACATAGTTTACTTCTAAATAAAAATTAGCTTGATCTTGGAAATCTATTGCATTTATATTCCCTTGAGTAAGGGTATTCCAGTTAGTCCAAATAACATTATCAAATGAATATCTAAATTCTTTTCTCTCGAAAACTCCAGATATTTCCTCTTCTTTAAATAATATAATCTTTTCTATATAATCTATAGAAACAGTATTTTTAAAAGTTATGGATTTAACTTGTTCAGAACGATTGGTGAACTCATATTGGTAATTCATAAATTCATTTTTATTATTTATCTCTAAAAAAATATTTATTTAAAATATCATTCTCCTTTTAATTTTTTATCCTCTTTAATTTTTTTTCTTTTAATCACTATATCTAAGTGATGACTGTAAATTCTTACTAATAATAATGCTATTCCAATAAGTAAACTTATCATTAATATTAATTCATTAATTCCATTTGGAATTATATTTAGCATTGATACTAATCCCAAGTATACAAAAGCTCCTATATCTTTTATCATCAAATTCATTATTTTATTTAACTTATATCTATACCATCAATTTCAGCTCTTTGAGCCCTTACGATTTCTCGTATAGATTCATTAGATTCTGATCTTCTATATTCCTTCATTTCTCTTTTCAAAACTCGTATAAACATTCGTTTTGTAAAAGCTCCTTTTCCCTCAGGATTTGGTATTGTTCCAGTTGGTTCTCCTGTTGAAGGATCAAACTGAGTAAGCTCATCTTGATAATTATACTGAAGAGCAAAAGTGTCAAGTATAATATCTATTTTATCGTTTGGTATTGTTAATGTAATATCCATGTTTTTATTATTTTAAATTATTCATTAAATAGTAGCGTCCTTTCATCGGAAGTTAAGGGTTTATCATAAATTCTAAAATCATCAATATCCCCGTTCCATCCGTTAGAAGATTGAACTGCACTATTGAGTAAACCGATAGTAAATGGTATTCCTGATTTGTCGTAAAAAGTTGACGATGTTGTGTTGTCAGATAATGTTGCCTCAACATTATCTATATAAGTTTTATGCTTACTCCCGACTGAAAGCGAACCATCAAACACAAACACAAAATGATGCCATGTTATTGCGCTTACATGAATTGAGTAATCAAAATTCGAGCTTAGCAAACTTGTCTGTTGATACATTTTCCCGTCAATCCAAGTATAACTACCAGAGGTGCTACCCTCTTCAAGATTTTTCGCCCAAATCCAATTCTTTACATCTAATGTATTTTGATAAATCCAGCAACTTATGCTAAATTCACTAGCTAAATTTAGTTCAACTATGTCCTGACAATCAATACGATCAGTCCCCCCGAATGAATAAGCAGAATTAGGTGCGCCCTTTCTTCCTGTCGTCAATGTTGCCCCTACTGGAGTCCCATCATAACCGCTTCCGCTAGTATCATCAGCATTCCCATTAAATAAATATTCAGCGATTAATCCATTTCTTGGTATCCCTCCTCCTGAACTTTTAATACCTAATTTATTTCTATGCCATCCCATATTATTCTTATGTTAAATCACCTGATAAATACCATGAACTTCCGTCCATAATACATGTAACCATTCCATATTGGTCAGCTAAAGTTACAGCAGAATCTTTTGATTTTAATGTAGGTGCACCAACTCCTGAATAAAAATAAATCGTATTTGCAGTTTCATTTTCAAATGTTAAATTCACTCCTTCTGTTGTTTGGTCAAAACTTACTGAAGCATCAGTTGTTGGATTTAATTTTATGAAGTAATTATTCCATGAACTATCAATGGTAATATTAACATCACTCATTTCAATTATTGGAATAAAGTTGCTATTAAGTGCTATTGAAACATCCTGAATAGCATCATAAGCAAATATAACGTTTAATGAAGTATCTCTTTCTCCTAAAGATGCATCTACATAAGCTTTATTAACATCACCGCCTCCTAAAGATATTGAAACATCTTGAATTGCATTATAATTATCTAATCTAACTATTGATGCGTCTAATTGATTTATTTCGTTAATATTAAGTGATATTGAAGTATCCTGAATAGCATTATAATCAACACTATTTATAAGATATTTTTCAGATGTATTAATATTTCCAGAAACATCTAATGAGTGTGAGGGATTTGAAGTTCCAATTCCAACTGAGCCATCAACTTCCAAAGGCATATTAATCTTGAAACCTAATATGCTTGCATCTTCTCTATCCAATACAAATTGGTCTGTAGCGTCATCTACTTGCCATTGAATATATTTATCCCCTGCTGCTGCGGTTATTAGTCCGTATTGCTTTAGGGTTGCATTGTCAGACATATCTAATCTTAACTTTGATGCCCCTGAATAACGCCATCTGACACTGGCAGCGGCGTCATACAATAAACTGCTACCTGCTTGAAAAGTCAAGTTAGAAGACCCGTTTATTATAGCATCCTTCCACTCATTAATATAAATACGTAATGACGTATCTCCCTCAGCAGCTTGCCTTCTGATTATAAATTCTCTGCCGTCAGTAGTATCCCCAACAGACGTATCCCCAAACAATTCAACATCACCCTGAACATCTGGTTGAATCTTTAGAATTCCATTTGAATTAAATAATTCTCTTGCATTAATATTACCAGAAACATCTAAAGTAGCTGATGGAGTAGATGTATTAATACCAACACTTCCATCCAAATAATAAATATCATTTCCTGATTTATCCCAAATTCCTTTTGTATAAAGATTTGAAATGGAAACATCATTAGATAATATTGAAACATCTTGAATTGCATTATAAGCATCCAGTCTAATTATTGAAGAATCCCTAATAGTTAAATTATCATCAACCCATTTTTTATTAACTAAACTTAAATCAACAAAGTTATCAGAATAATCTACAAGATATTTTAAACCATCAGAGACAGTTCTAGAATCAGAAAATACTCCACCATCAGCCATTGTAAAACTAAGATTTATAGTACTTCCATCTTTAATAAATGAATTACTATATGATGAACTTGACATAGTAAGCCAAGCTAACGTATTTGATACAGTATTTTCATATTTCAATTCTATACCTGCTGAATGTACTCTCAATTTTGAATATAAAAGAGTTTCATCTGTATAATCAAACCAATATGATAATATAGCTTCATCATTATCCATCCATAATCGAGTTTCCTTATTATCGGCTGCTCTATAATAAATCTCAGGTTGTTTAAACACACGTGGATAAGAGGTTTCCGGGTTAACATCTAAAAAGCCTACTTTAGTTGAAATACCAGTTGACCAATCTTGTGTGAATCCAAAAAAATCATCAATTTTATTAATAACATATCCGCCACCCCAAAAAGGATCATCATAATTAATTGAACTTTCATATATAAATGATGTAGCAGAACTTGGTTCAGTTCCAATAGCATAAATAAGGATATTCGATGAAACTTGACCTCCTAATCCTATTGAACTATCTGTTTTGGTTAGACCATTCCAAGCTCCCGTAGCAGATATGTTTATCGAAACATCTTGAATAATATCATATGCTGTGGCACCTCCTCCACCTAATAAAATACTTGCATCTTGAATAGCATTATAAGTATCTATTCTAACTATTGAAGCATCCTGAGATAAATTCCAATTAAATAATTCATTAACACTAGCATCAGTAATTGATATTGAAACATCGAAATTAATTTGTCCAGAAACATCTTCAGTAATAATAACATTTCCATTTGGACTATAAAGAGTTTTAAAAACTAAATTTTGATCTTCTTTTCTTGAGAAAGTTCCTATTCCAGATAAATCTTCATTTGCTCCTGATTGAATACCATTATTTATACCATTGGTGAGATTGTATAATATTTGTTTAAGACCATCAACAGTTCCAATAGCCTGAGAGCCTGTATGATTTTGTCTTGTTAAATAATAATCTGGATTATGATTATCTAATAAATCAGCATTAGTTTTTACTATTGTTGTATTCGGATTATCAATCACTGGAGATACATGTACTACAGTAAAGAGAGTTAAAATTTCTTTGTCACTTAATCTATCATAATTTATTGTGATTGTACTAACATCACCTGAATCACTTGTTGATTGAATAAATCTAAAATTAAAATACAAATATTTTTTATTATCTGTATTAATATTTGTAAAATTACCTTGATTTAAAATTTCCCAAGAAGACCAATGAATATTATTAAAAGACCATCTAAATTCTTTTTTATCAAAAGTACCTGATGAATTTTCAGTATAATATATTAATCTTTTAACAAATTCAATTGGGATTATATTAATTAATGAAATTGAAAGTCCTGATTTAGATATATCAAAATTAGAAAATTGCATACTCATAACTTATATTATTTATTTATTTATACACAATAAAATTATGATAAATAATAAAAGAAATATATGCAATGATAGTAAAAGAATCTATTCAAGATACATTTAAAGGCCCAACAGATCCAGCTATTCATAAAAAGTATGAAGATGAAAAAGAAAAAGTAGAAGGTTTCTTAGAATATGTAAGAAGTGAACTTAATATGATTAATCATGGACATATAGATGATGAGGAAAGACATGAAATGAGAATGCAATTAGATAGAAGAATGGATGAATTTTGGTATACAGAAATGTCTGAATTTTTACAAGATGAATTTGGAGTGCAATGGTCTGATCTTCAAAATTTCCCAACAATTTGGAAAGGAAAGGTCTATTGATTAAAAATTTCCTAGATGGTAGATTATATCAAATATTTCTTTTAAAGAATTAAGAGAAAAAATCCGATATTCAAAGTAATCACATAATATAATTTTTTGTTTAAAATCTACATAGATTTTTCTTCTTGTTTTTAATTTAATATCTGTAAAACTACTTTGAGGTAAAACTTTTTTGAAAAATTTCAGTTTATTATCCTTATCACCAGTTCCAATTATTACTGGTTTATTAGCATAATAAAATCCTCTTACTAAATTTTGAACTCTATCTCTAATAGATTTATCAATTTTTCTTGAAATAGAAAATCTTAGACTTGATTCGTAACTTTTTTTATTTACATTTTCATATATCCAATTCTCTTCAGAAGGTCGTGGAAGTGGTCTTAAATTAAATATACAAGTATCTTCTTTGTGTAAATTATTTAAAACAAAGTCATTAACATCTATAGATTTATTTAATAAGTTTTTGTCATTGGCTTTTAATGCCATCACTAACTGGGCTGTTAATTTTACAAATGGTGATGTACATTTTTTAATGATATTAGGTTCTTTAATAGTAAAACCTTCTGACCAATGATTTCCGAATGGAATATAGAAGTTATTATCAATAGATTCTTTTACATATTTTATATAATTTTGGATATCAGTGCTTGCTAATCCAAACTCATTTCCGAAAAAAATAATGGAAGCTTTATCAATTGGTCCTTGACCAACATATGAATTTAAAAGCTTCCATTCAAAATCTGATAATATGTGATTCATTACGGATACATTTCTTCACACCCATATTGATATGCTTTTTTAATTTTTTTAAAAATATTAAAAAACTGAAATTTAAAAGCGTTAAGATATCCTCCTGCTTCTTTAACTTCTTTAAAAGTAGCAGTAGACATAGTATCACATTTGTTAAATAAATGTAATTTATCAAATAATGGATGAGTTGAAAGTTTATTTTGTTTTTTTGTAGTCATTTCATCAAAATGTTTTATTCGCATGTGATTTTCTACTATCCAAAGAACATCTTCCATTGGTACACCTTGCTCTTCTATCCATTCCTTACATTCCATAACAACTTTCATAGATTCTTTTTCATGACCATGGGCTGACCATTTACCAGCTTTATTTCTAACAGTTGTAACTGCCTTTCCAAGATCATGAAATAAAGCTGATATATATAAAAATCTATCATTAAATTTTTGAGCTCTATTAAATACAATCGTGGTATGTACCAAACAATTTCCTTCAGGATGCCATTTAGAACTTTGAGGAGTTCTTTTTAAAGCTTCTAGCCATAAATTTAATGTTGTTGGAAATATTAATTTTGTCATAATACAAATATAACTATTTTTCTTGTAAAGTAAAATAATTATCTAATAATTTTTTTAGAATATGACCATGACATGATTTTGGATGACACCAACAGACAAAATTAATATCAACATTTTTAGCTTTATTTATTATAGCTGTTAGTTCTTGTAAAACTTCTGGATCTCTATTCTTTATTTTTTCTTTGATCCATACTTTATATCTTTCAATAGCTTCTTCCCTTGTAGCTACTTTAACTTGAGCTTTTGTTGAAGTTTCTAAATGAGTAAAAGGATTTCCTAAAGGAGAGGGACGACCAATGTAAATATCGTTTATAGTTGGTTTATGATTATGCTTATTTACTACTTTAATAGACATTACATTATTATTTTTAATTCATTCCCAAAATTAGCCTTTAAAATAGTTTGAATTGCCTCAATAGTTTTAGCCTTATTAACAACATTAATGATAGGTCCCGGAGCAATACCTTTCTCTTCACATATATAATTAATATTATCAATTATAATTTGTCCCATATTAACTCCCATCATGGAAGTTGCCATTATTATTTTTGTCATAAAAGTTCTTCTAATTCTTTAATTTCTTCTTTTAATTTACAAGCAGTTAAGCAATACATTGAATTAATACCAGTGTCATTTTTATTAAAAGGTAATAAATTTACTTCTTTTTCTTGTATTAATTTTTCAATTTTATTTCTAAGTATTTGTAATGCATTAGTCGCATTTACCTCTCTAAGTTTTAACAAATCAATTGTGGATGATACATCTTTATTACTTTGACTTAAAAGATTTTCGATGTCTTCATCTTCAAAAGGTAAGACACTACATACAAAATCAGTTGGATATTTATTCATCTCTTCCTATAATTAATTCTTTAACAATTATTTTTTCACCAATGTCTAATTGATATTTAGAATTCCATGTTTCGAAAATAATTTTATCATCTGAAACTTCAATGATTTTTTTAACTGTTGAAGTTCTAAAAAATCTAATTTTATTTTTATATGTTGCATAAAATTCTTGTCCTTCCTCAGGTAAGTTTTGACTAATTAATTGTTTAATTTCCTTTGGCTGAACATATTGCATATCAGGTTCAATAAAAGGATTTTCTACTGAATCCAATTTAGTTAGTGTAACTCTATATTTTATAATGTCTCCCATATTTTTTATTTATTTTAAAATCCTAATTTTCCAAGAGAGAAAACAACTCTATCATCTGCCTCAATAAATTCCTCTTTTAGTCTTGATGATGGATCTTCTGGAAACTGATCATATCCAAATTCTCTTTCATTATAAAGATCATGATTATCTTCAATATCATATTCAAACCAACAACCTTCACTATAAAATTTACTTTCGGCCATTACCTCATCTATATCATTCGCACAAGCCAATAATTTTCCTTGACTTGCATCTGTGTATAAGCAATAAAATTTATTCTTCATTTGTTTATTTATTTAAGTATTTTTTTGTATGTTCTGCTCTGAGTAATTTCAAAATTTGAGGATTTGGATAAATTTTAGGATTTACTTTTTTAAAATCAAAGTAATCTCCAAATCCAAATAAGTCATGTATAAATGTTCCAACTGCTCCACTTCTAGAAATTCCAGCTGCACAATGTACAATACAAGCAAATTTATCTTTATTAAGTTCTATAAAGTTATAAAGTTTCTCGGCCATTTTAGTATTAAATGCGATGGTATTTTTATGAACAGTTGGAGATGAATCGCCTGATTTAATAACATCATCAAAAGTTAATGATATAACATTAGGATGATCTCTTTTAAATAAAGGAATTCCATATGGTCCAGAAGAATCTAAAATAGAAATTATAAAAGTTTCTGACCAATGATGAATAGTAGAATCATCAATAGTCATAATCTCTTGTCTATAAAATCCCGTAGGTCTATTTAAGAGATTTTCAATATCTATTCTACTTAAAATATGTACGTGCATATCTCTTTCTTTATCCATTCCTAAATTTTATACATGTCAAACAATTCATTAATTTAAATAATATAGTATAGTCAATACTTCTAACATAATGAATATAGTTAGTCCTATCATTTCAATATTTAAGGAAAAATATCCTGTTTTAAGTTTAAATAAAAAATTATTAATACTTAAAAGATTTTATTTTTAAAATTTCTAAATTTCCTTTTGATTTAAAAGTTTTCATATAAATTCAACTTTCTGGTTTTTTCGATATACCCATGGTTTTAAACCTTGTAGTCTTGCTTCTTCCCATTTATTAAAATCTATTCCACACCAATCTTTAATTTCTTGAGGAATATTTTCTACTTTTAATTTTCTTCTAAAGCCTTTGCAGATATTCATTATAACATACCACTTAGCTCTATTTTCATAATTTGTAATATCATATCCTAATTTTGTTGCTTCATTAATAGCATATTGTTCGGCATTATATTCTTGGATATAATTTAATCCTTTAAATCCATTACGAATATGCCCAATCTCATGTAAGGCTACACATAATCTATCAACATTTGTAGGTTCTGGAATTTTAACTTGTCTTCCAGTTTTCCAAGCAACTCCACAAGAGGATTTAGACCAAGTCTTTACCTCAATATTATAAAATGTTAAGAGTTTGTTAAGATGGATTTTAGCTTCAGTTATATTAAAATCTTTATCCATAATTAATATTTGTTTGTTGTTGTACAAATATAACCAATTTTCTTTATATAAAAAAATAAGATTTCTTAACAAACTCTTAACTACTCTCTATAGTGTTTTTTAGTTGCTTAGATACTTAAGTTTTATGGTGCCTAGGGAAAAGGTTTCACCACATTTGTTAAGTTATTGTTAAAGTTTTTTAGTGATATATAAAAAGAATCCAACCAAATAATCAATCAATTTTTTATTTTAGAAAAAAAGTGTTATATTTGTTTTTCAAAATAATTTGTAAGAACAAAAACATTTTCAATTTAAACTCTTAAAATATGTAAACTAAAAGAAAGGAGGTAAATATTATGAATAAGTATGTATTAAACTGGTACAAATTTGATGGAACACCTGTAGAGGATGTAGAATCATATGTAAAGAACTTCATGGATAACTATCCAAATGGAACTGTTACGATTGGATGTGACTCTCAAGAACACGCAAAGTATATCAAGTACTCTGTAAGTATTTGTATGCACATGGTTGATGAATTTCAATTAGGTCATGGAGGTCACGTAATTGCTTGTAACATTACAGATAGAAGTAAAAATGCTAAGCAAGATATTTACACCAAATTATTCGCTGAAGCAGAACTTTCTGTACAAGCAGCAAAGTCTTTAAATATAGAAGAAACAATTAGACTTATCATTCACTTAGATTACAACTCTAAACCATCTGAATATTCTCATGCTTTATATTCTACAGGACTTGGTTATGTAAGAGGAATGTTCAATGGTCAAATCGAAGTATATGGTAAACCAGATGCTTGGGTAGCTTCTTCTACATCTGATAAAGTTTGTAAGAATAAGCAAGCCATAAAAATTCCAAATTAAAAAAAACTCATAGGATTTTTTCTTATGAGCTTTTTATTTTATATTTGCATCATAGAGATTTTATATAAAACTTAAATTACATGAGAAAAGCATATAGCGATACTGAATTAGTTGAAGAAGATGGTAAGATTATAGGAATAGCTTTAGGTTATGACTATTGTGCTGAACATGAATGGGGAATAAAAGGAATTGTCCAAAAATTAGGAATCAAAGGACTTTCTAATAAAACTCTTGGTTATAAATCAAGGATCAATAACCAAGTTCCTAAATCTTTAGTATTTGGAACATCTATTGTAAATGGAAAGAAGATTAAAGCTGCTTTAATTATGTGGTCCCTGGATTATGATGAAAAATATACCAAATTTGATTGGAAAATGTTACCACGAGATTTAGAAGGTAATAATCGTACAACATTAAGTAAAGATGATAAATCATCAGTAATAGCAGCATGGGGAGAAGGTGACTTTGGTATTGTAGTTGAAGGAGAAAAAAATGTAGAATTCCTTGAAAAACTTTATAAAGCATTTCAAAATAAAAATGTGTTGGTTGGAACTTTTAAAAAATTAAAAGCTTTTTGTAATCCATCTTTAACATTTTTAATAAAAGATTTATTGCCGGCTGGTGTTGAAGAAGAAATGGTTGTTCAAGATAAAAAATCTTTTGAACTTCAAAAAATAATTAAAAAATTAAATCTTGAAGAAAGATTAAGAAAAGCTGATAAATTTAATTCAGATGATTATGATGGTATTATATGTGCATCACCATCTTGGAATAATAAAAAAGATAGAAATACTAAACACCCAGTGGCAGTTTGGATTAATGCTGATAAAAATTATGGATGGTATACAGTTGAAGAAGTAGAATCATTCATTAAAGATAAAACAGGTAAACAATTAATAAACTTTAAAACAAAAGAAAAATGAAAAAATTAGTATTAGTATTATCCTTAATGCTCTTTGCATTTGCTGGATATTCTCAAGAAATTGTGATAGATCAAAAGGATATTCCACCAGAAATTTTAGCTAAAATTAAAGCTGATAAGGAATTGCAATTGATTGATGAAAGAATAGCACAAATGGGAGAATGGGCTGGTAAAGGAAAGGAAATTGGAATTGCAGTTAAAGAAGGTTTAACAGCAGTTAAAGATGTTGCAGTAGATTTCAGCGGAACTGATGTTGGTTTATTTACAATGGTTTTAATAGCATGGCATATTGTTGCAGATGATATTATAGAAATAGGTGGTAGTTTAATAAGAGGGACTGTTGTAATAACTATAATGATATTTATGACATACTTCTATGTTAAAAGTTATTTTAAAACATGTACATCACAAAAACATTTAACTTCAGATCCAGGTTTTATGAAATATCCAAAAACATATGAATATGAAGAACCTTATTATGATAGAGATAGTGCCGCACAATCTGTCCATTTTGTTAGTTGGGCAATATTTATGGGAATTTTAATATCTATAATGTTTATATAAAAATATTTGTTAAGTTTTTGTTAAACATTAAAATAATAATTATGAACGCACACGAAGCAAGAGAAAAAGCAAAAGCATTTAACACGAATGCAACCAATAGTCAGTATGCTGATATTAAAGCAGTAATTAATGAACAAGTAGGTAAAGGTAAATACGAATGTAAGAATTACAATTCTTTACGTAAAGACGTGAAAGACAAATTAGAGGCAGAAAGATATAAAATAAATCAATTTAATGGTGGCCAAAGAGACGGTATAACAGTAACAATCACATGGTAGAGATTGTGATATTTTTACATTAATATAATGTATATGAAAATTATAATAGTCGTACAAGACATTACATTATTTAATTCATTTTACGAATTAGCGGAAAATTCGGATATTGAATTAATTAATGGTAAGGTAGAAAATAAGCTCTTTGATATTATAGCCAATGATAAAAAAATTGATGGTTTAGTAATTCAAAGTGATTTCCCTTTCTCACAAAGGGCAGTAGATTATTTTAAAAAAAGACTACCTTATACACCTACCATCATATATGTAATTGATAACAAATCTCTAGAAGGTGCAGATATATCAATGCCATTCTGTTATAATATTGACTCAGCATCTATCTATCAAATAACTATAGAAAATATTAATAATTATAAACGTAATTTTAGAAAGCTTAAAGATTTATTTACTAAAATTGAAAAGTCTATTAATTTTGGACCATGTACATATGATCCAATTTTAAGGACTATAGTTTATGATAATAAAACTTTAAAAATATCTCCAAAAATGGGAGGAATTATCCAAATATTAGGGATGAATTATAGAAAGGTTGTTAGTAAGGATATTATATTAGAAGTTGTTTGGGAAAAATCTGGTGATTATTTCGCTGGTCGTTCTATGGATGTCTATATTACTAACCTTAGAAAGTTATTAAAAGACAAAGAAATTCCTCTAGAGATAAAAAATATTCAAGGAAGAGGATTAATTATTAGATAAAATTTTTTTATTACAAAATAACGTTTTATATTTGCATTATGAAATTATTAAAAATTTTATTATTAGTATTATTTATTCCGTTAATGACTTATGGTCAGGATATTTCGAAATTTATTCGCAAAGATTATGCAAATCAAATTATCGAAAATATCGAAAATTCTCCTTATGATATTGGAGCACAAAAAAGAGCATGTTATCTAATGTTTAAATATTATGATGACTGGTTAAAAATGAGAAGAACAATTCTTCGTGATGAAAAGGAGACAAAATGGAATAAATCAATTAATAATAATACTCCAGAACATAATACTTATTTATCTAAAAATATTAATTGGGTAAAAGCTTTTCATGATTATGATAATCAACTATTAGCTTTAGATGCTATTTTAAAAGATAAAAAAGAAAAAGTTATTAAAGAAAACAAATGGCTAGCTGAACAAAAAAAGAAATATGCCACATATGAACTTGATTATTCTAAAGCTCCAAAAATAAATAATATTAATTATAGAGCTTATCAAATGGATGTTTATGTTAATAATAAATTTCAAAAATCTGATAATATATCTGGAATTTTAGAATTTAAAGATAATATAATTACTACATCAGCCACATTTGGTAATGACCAATTAAGATATTTTCATATAAAAAAATGGGAAAAAGATATAACATATCTTATTGAGGGACCAGTTCCTACATATATTGCAACAACAAAAAATGCTGCAGGATCTGATTGTGATATTATTATAAATTATGTTATAAATAAAAATACATTATCAAAACATAAAATTATAACAGCAATCACATTACAACATATGACAACAACATTAATTCTATATTGTGAACCAACAACTGAAGGAATACATGATAATGATTATGTACCTTTACCAGATCATTATTTTATGAATAGGGATTATACAGATAAAGAAATCATAGAATTCCTATCAATGTTTGGAGATCCTACAATAATGGAAGCTCTTATTATGAACGATATAATGTTTGGAAAATGATAACAATATTAATTTTATGGATTCTTAGTGGATTTATTATAGGATTATTTGGCTTATATTTTGAAAATAATGGATTGAAAATAAAAGATATTATTATTGGATTAGCCCTTTCCTTTTTTGGTCCAATAACAATAATTCCAGCTATTAAATGTTATATACAGAATTGTATAAAAATATCATAAAACAGTATATTAAAATTTTAGATAAAATCTTAAATAAAAAAATCTTATAATTTAAAAATTAAACAAATGTTATTTCAAGCTATTTTTTACTTATTCGTATTAATTATTGCAATCTATTACTCGACAATAGTTATACAAATGTTAGGCTTTCCAATTTTGGCTAAAAAATTGGAAATTAATGTTGGTCTTGCTTTTATTCCTTTTTATTACTGGTTTTCATCAGGAAAGAAGGAAAAATCTAAAGATACTAAATCATCATTATACGATACTGAAGCTAATCAAGAATTTCTTTTTGATGAAGGATTGGATTCAATAGATGAAGATTTAGATGATGATATAAGAATTTAAACAAAAATCAATTTTATAAATTTTATTAATTAACTTAAAAAAAAGAAAATGAAAACAAAAATTATTGCAGTAGTGTTCGGTCTTATTGTTGTTGGCTTAGTTGCCATGATGTCCAGTATTATCGAAACAAACGAGGCAGGCTATTTCCAAGTGAAACAAGCTATTATTACCGGTGATTTAACAACACGAATTTCATCTGGGACGTATCTTCAGAATTTTGGAGATATAACAACTTATAAAAATGTAGCAACTGTGGGTATAGGAACTGAACAGGGAGAAGGTTCAGCAGATATTCCAGCTGTTTCCGTTATCTTTAATGATGGATCAAAAGCCACAATTTCTGGATTTTTGAGAGTAAGATTACCATCAACACAAGAAGGAGCAGTACAATTAAAAAAAGAATATGCCGGTGGATATGATCATTTTATCAGAGCAGGTATTGTTCCAATTGTTAAAAATGCTATTAAATTAAGTGCAAACTTAAGAAGCGCTCAAGATGCTTATACAACTTTAGCATTATTTCAACAAGCTGTTGAAGACCAATTGAAAAATGGTATGTATATTACTAAATCAGATGTTATAAAAACAACAAGATCAACTGGTGATGTAGAAGAGCATAGAGTTACTGTTTTGGTATATGGCAAAGATGGCCAACCATTAAGAAATTCTAATCGTCTTCAAGAACTTGGATGTGAAGTACTTGAATGTGTAATTGATGTGCCAGAATTTGATGCTAAAGTTCAAGAAATGATTGCCGCTCGTAAAGATGAAGCAATGAAAACTGAATTAGCTAAGCAATCAGCAATTAGAGCTAAGCAAGATGCGATTACAGCTGAAGAACAAGGTAAAGCAAACGTTGCAAAAGCTAAGTATGAAAAAGAAGTTGAAAAGGTTAAGGAAGTTACTGATGCTCAAAAGAGATTTGAAGTAGCTCAATTTAATGCTAAAGAAGCTTTGGAAGCTAAGAAAGCTACAATCGCAAAAGGCCAAGCAGAAGCAGAAGCCAACAGATTGAAAGTAGCAGCAGGTTTATCTCCTCAAGAGAAAGCAGAATGGCATTACAAAACTCAGGTTGGTGTAGCTGCAGAACTTGCTAAAGTAAATGTACCGGGTATAGTTATTAGCGGTGGAAATGGAGGAGGAGTAAGTCCTTTGGATGCAGTTGGTATTAAATTCCTTATGGAAATTAATGAAAAAATGGCAAAGACATCCCCAAGATAGAAATCAATAATTCATAATAGTTAAAATCCTGTTCACTATCGATCAGGATTTTTTTTGTCTAAAATTTTTTACTTTAATAGATATTTGTTATATTTGTATAACTAAAAAATAAAAATTATGGCAAAAGTATATTCAGCTCCAAAAGAAATCAAAGTTCCAACCTATGATTTATCTGATTCATGGAAAGAAGAAGTTAGTTATGCAGAAAAGCTTAAAAAATTCTGTATTGAAAGAAATCCTAAGGAGAATATGTTGGAAAAATCGCAAGATTCCAAATAGCTGATGGTTACGCTCAATATATGGTAGCATCAATCAAACCATTAGAACTTATTCACATGGAAATTAGTGATGCTTATGAATACCCATATGTTAATAGATTAAATGCAAAAGATATCAAAGACTGCATCGATTCAGATGAAAAATTAGCAAATTTATTTAATTAAACCTATTTTTACTTTCAAATAAATTGGTTATATTAGCATTATGAAACTTACAATTGAATTAGATAATGGTCAAAAGCAAGTAGTTAAAATTCCAGTTTCTGAAAATAATTTAATCTTAGGATCTATTCAACATCAACTTGGAAAACTTAATGCTGAAATGGTAGGCCTTCTAAAAGAAACTACAGAAAGAGACAAAAAGCTCTTAAGCAATTTCATCAAAGGTAAGATAACTGCATACAAAGAAGTCAGTAAAATTTTAACTACTATATGAATACAAAACAACGTAAAAATATTGAAAATTTGTTAAAAGACATATTCTACCACAAAGAAAATGAGGGTATTGCAAAAACATTTAGGAATATAATGATTGATAAGTGGTATCACGAAAGTGAATTAGCCAAAATTATAGGTATAAAGAATATTGAAGCTATTAAATCTAATAAAATAATGAAAGATTTTTTAGGAAATATATTACTAGTTGGAGATCATGTACTTTTTATGAGTGCATTCACTAAGAATTTTTACACTTCTCGAATTAAAAAAATTGGAAAAGTAAAACTCTCATTAGATGATTATTCTATAAGAGAGCCTGAAAGAGTTGTTAAAATATTTCCATCAGGTTTTGAAGAAGGAACTAAAATTAAATTTAAAAAATAAAATCATGTTTGAAAATTTCATAAAAAAATACATCAAATCAAATGTAACACAATTTATAGTATTTGCAATTTGCTTTGCAACTGGAGCAACAATATTTTTTACATTTAATCTAATTACATTAGGTGTATTCTTTTGTATTTTTGGTGCATTAGCAACAATAGCAGCTATCTTTACATATTTGAATGAAGCCGGAGCATTTGATTAATATCCCAATGTCTAAGATAAATAAACATAAATTAAAGCATTTTGAAAAAAGATATTCACGAATGCCCGATTTTGATTTCTCTAACAAATCTGATGATTTAGATTATTATAAAGTATTGTGGATCACCTTTTGTATGATAGTTGGTATGTATGTTGGAATTGCCGTCACTGCTGCAACTGGAATTTTTTGGTGGTTACCATTTACTTTTATAACTACTTATGTTATTGCACAATACCACATTGTATTAGAATCAATATCATATCCTTCAGAAATGATAGGAGAAATTAAAACATTTTCAATATTATTTATTATTGACATTATTTTACTTATAATTATATTAGTATGACTTATTCTATACAAGATTTAAAAGATCAAAATCTTATAATTTTTGAAGCCATTTCTGGTTCAAAAGCTTATGGTACATCTTTACCAACATCAGATACTGATATAAGAGGAGTATTTGTCCAGCCACTTGATGATATAATCAAATATGGTTTTGTTGATCAAGTATGTGATGAAAAAAATGATATAACTTATTATGAACTTAATAGGTTTTTTGATTTACTATCACAAAACAAAGCTGATGTAATTGAATTTCTTGCTATTCCAGAAGAATTTATTCAAATTCAAACTTGTGGATGGAAAATGATTGCTGATCATAAAGTAGATTTTTATACTAAGATTTGTAAATTTTCTTTTGGTGGGTTTGCACAAGGGCAAATTAAAAAAGCTACTGGATATAACAAGAAAATGAATTGGGAAAAAGAAAAAATAAAAAGGAAAACTGTTCTTGATTTTTGCTATATAATTAAAGGTAATGGAACTATAGCTTTCAAAGAATCTACTTTAAAATCTGCTAATTATGGTCTAAGTAAAATTCCGCATGGTAGAGATATATATGCAATGTATGATCTTAGAAATTGGAAAGGCAAAAAGGGAATTGTTAAAGATGAAGAAACTTCTAATGATATTCAATTAGTTTCTATTCCAAAGGGAGTTGATAAAATATATTATATGATCTTTAACAAAGATGCATATTCAGTTCATTGCAGAGAATATAGAGAATATCAAGAATGGCTTGAAAAAAGAAATAAAGATAGATATAAGCTAAACAAAGATCATGGTAAGAACTATGATTCTAAGAATATGATGCATACATTTAGAATGTTGTATGCAGGAATAAGTTTAGCAAAAGATCCTGAAAATTTCTCATCAATGAGATCTGAAGCAGAAATAAAAGATCTTATGCAAATAAGAAATGGAGTTTTTGAATATGAGAATTTGATAGAATTAGCAGAAAATTTAATTGAAACAATGGATGAATGTTTTGATAATTCTAACTTACCTGATGCTGTTGATAAAGAATTAATAGCTCAATTAAAATTAGAAATAAGACAACCTTCATCAATAACTTGAAATTTGGTAATATGATAGAAGAATATATAACTCCCGAAATTGGTAAGACTTGTCCAGCAATGACAAATGAGTATTACGATTATAAACTATCTGATGATGCAGGTAGATATTGTACTTGTATGTTAAATGAAAAAAGATGTGTAGGTATTAGTGTTGTTGATCTTGATGATCAATCAAGTCAATTCTTTAGTCGTGGTAAATGCCAATTAGTTAGGGAAGATTTAAAATTATGCCCTGTTTATGGTGCCTCTAATGAAACAATAAAAACAATCATAAAAGAAAAATTGAAGAAAGACTTTGATGAAAAAATGAAATTAATTGAATAATGAAAAATAAAAAAAATATTAAAATTGGATTATTATTAATTTTGATAATAATATTAATTGGAATAGCTGTAAAATGTAATGGACAAATTAATATAGCTAATGAGTATAAAGATGCTGCATTATATAACCTTTCAGATTCATCAGAATTAGAGATATTTTATATGGCAGAAGAATTTATGGATACTATAAAGAATGAATGGATCAATCAAGACGTGACACCTGCCATTGGTTCTATTACGTTTAAAGAAGGTATTACTGTTGTATCTGGAGAATTCAATAATTGGAAAAATTGGGAATTTCAGGAAGTTAGTAAAACTCAATATGCAATTACTAAAAGTACGAAACAATATCAAACTCTAATAGTTTGGCCAAATAATATTTTAGGAATATTCATTATAAGTACAGGTTTTTTGACATCAGATAATAATATTGAACTTCCAAAAAATGAAATTGCTTTCGAGGCAGTTATTATGAATATTAATAAAACAAGAAGATTTATATTTTTAGGATTAATAGCAAACTAATGAATAAATTATGTAGAGTAGTTATGCTTCCTACTAAAGAAGCAAGTTCTTTAGGATATCATTTCGATACAAATCCAGAGGGTAGTATTGATTATGCTCCTGATTTTGGATTTGAATTATTTGATAATACAAGTAATAGACATCATAAGCCTCAATATCTCTATATGATATTTGATGAAGAGATTAAAGAAGGTGATTGGTATTTAAACGGAAAATATTTATATCAAGCTGATAGACATTTTGAAAAAGCTAATAATGATAAAAAGATTATAGCAACTACTGATGAATTACATACCAATGTATCTAAATGTTTTACTGGCCAAAATGAATTAGTATCACAAATATCAAAATCATTTGTTAAAGATTATGCTAAAGCTAATGGTATTGATGAAGTATTGGTTGAGTTTGAAGAGTATATGTCTGAGGGTTGGGTTCCTACCTATAATAATCCGGATAATCATAATTTAGATAAAGCTGCTGAATTAGAGTATAGACTTAAATTTAGATATGAAAAATTATAAAAAATTTATTTTAGTAGCAATTACATATATGTTTTTATTTATGTTACCTATTATTATAAACATTGGTGAATACCAAGATGCATATATTGTTAATATAAATCATATATTTATTGGATTTATAATTATGATAATTCCAACTATTTTTGGAATATTCATAGGTTATTATTTTAATAAAGAAAAGAACAATTAAATATCATATAATGGAAAAAAATATATTACAAGAGCCTATTTTCAACAACGAACCCAACCAACTAATACAGCAAGATGGTCGAGATCATTGGATATCTCGATCAGTTGCTGTTGTGGGTGTTATGTGTATCATAAAAAATAGAAAACCTTATTTCTTAGCAGAAAAACGTTCTAAGAATATGGATTCTTCTGGCTTATGGTGTGTTCCTTGTGGATATATGGATTGGAAGGAAGATGGAATAGAATGTTTAACTAGAGAAATATATGAAGAAACAACTATTTTTCTAGATGATCTGAAATCTGACTTAATTTTTATTGATAAACAACCATTCTTTGTTAAAACAGATCCTGGAGAAATTAGACAAAATATTGTTCTTAGTTATTCACTAGCTATAATGAATAATAATATTGTTGAAGATGTTACAAAAGTACAAAATGATGAAATTGATGAAATAAGAATTATTTCTTTTAATAATTTGGATCAATATAAATGGGCATTCAACCATGATGAGAGAATCATACATGCTCTCCACCATTTAAATTATGTTTTGCCTGAAAAAATATTAAAAAAATGAAATTAAAATTCAAAATATTTTTTGAGGCTGATACTGAAATAACTGAATTTGCAATAGAGAATCTCCAAGATTTTTTATATGATAGGGATATTAAAGATACCGAAATTTATCCAGCAGATGATGAAAAATATGAAATTGTAGAATTTGTTACTGAATTCGGTTATAATAAAATAAAAGAATTTATTGAAGAATTAAAAGCAACTATAAACGTTGAATTTGTAAAAGTTTTTGAAATTACAGAAGAAGAAATAAATATAAATCTTCTTGATATTTATGTTTAAAATCTAAAATTATGGAAAAAACCTTATATTTATCTAAAAATGATATTAAAAATCTCTTATTAAAATTCAAAAGAGAAACTGAATCACATCAACATCCAAAAACTAAATTTTGTAAGAAATATGGTGATAAACTTTCTTACTATGAAATGGAAGACAAATGGATGGAAGAAAATATTGATATAATTCCAACTAGATTAATGAAATAAAAATAATTTAAATACTATAAAAATGATTGATATATTATTTAACATAATGCTTATATATGCAGTTCAAATGGCATTAATGACACTTATTCTTGTTATTATTGATAGTAGACCTTGTAAAAATATTTCAGAGTTTCTAACTATGACATTTTTACCTATTGCTATATTCAAATTAAAATCTTATAAACGTATTTATAAGGTTCAAAAAATGGAAGATAAAATGGTTTGGTATCCTAGTGATAAAGATTATAAAAGATTAGGATTAACACGTGAGGACTATGAATGATAAATTACAAACATACGATACATTAAAGAAAGCTAACGATCAATTAGGTAAGACTATTGATAAAGATGTTGCTTGCCAAGTAGTAAGACAGAAATATATTACCAAATATAACAATAAGAGTTAAAATTATTAAGGAACTTAAAGAAATATTAAGATAATTAAGTATTAACTGCAATCCATATTTTTAATTGGTCAGCATCACCTCTTCCTGCACCCATGTGCCATTTAAAACTATCTAATTCTATTATTTCTTTTACGGTATAATAATCGGGCTTCTTCAATGATTTCCAATCATAAATAGAATATACATTTCCTTCTTCATCTTCTATAACCCACTGTATTCGTACTTTATCTCCATACTCATCTATTTCTGGTTTTCCAAATAAATTTTCTAATTCATCATAACTAACATCTATCCATCCTGCTCCACCAGTTCCTCTAAGAGATTTTAATGTTGGTTCAAAATGAGCTCCAGGTCTAAGTTGCATACTAAGTTCATATTTTGATTTTGGTTTTAGTACATCTGATAAAGATTCTTTAACTATTTTCACAACATTTTTTTATTTATATATAAAATAAAAACGTGGCTGAATTTATTAAACCAACTGACGATGCATTCCCTTATATTGAATCTGCAATAAGAATTCTTGATGATAATTTAACTTGGTGGAAAGCCAATTATAAAGAATGGGATCAACATTTATTATCAATAGTTTCAAGTGTAAATCCTAATGCAACTATTGAATCAAAATTTATAATTTATAATGGACCTGATGAAAGACTCACAGCTATTAAACGCCATCAACCATCGATTAAATATACAGTTGAAAATATAACTGTTGAAGAAGCTCAAGAAATAGGAGATAAAGTAGGAGAAAGTTGGGAAGGACATCATATCTTTACTCATGATGAAGATATAATTGTTTTAATTGAGTAAAACTTTTACCTCCTTTGTACATATAAAATCACAAAAACAAATACATATATGTCCAAAATTAATGATTTATTTACAGAACGATTTAGACCACGAGAATTAGAAAATTTAATAGCCCCACCAAGAGTTAAACAAGAATTAAATAAAGGTTTAGTTCAGAATTTATTACTTTATGGTTCAGCAGGTACAGGAAAAACATCAACACTTTTTATTTTAGCTCAAAACCATACATTCAAATATGTTAATGCTTCATCAGAAAGAGGTATTGATACAATTAGAGAAAGTATATCTAGATTTTGTTCATCAATATCACTAGAGGGTGGTAAAGAAAAACTTAAGTGTGTTATATTGGACGAGGTAGATGGTGCAACAGAAGACTTCTTTAAGGCTCTGAGAGCGGTTATAGAAAGATATAGTGCAACAACAAGATTCATAGCTTCTTGCAATTTTATAGAGAAAATTCCAGATGCAATTAAATCAAGAATGCATTTAATTTCTTATGATCCTGTAAATAAAGAGGAAGAAGATTATTTAGTAGAGGAATATAAAACAAGAGTTAGAACCATCTTAAATGCAGCTAAAATAAAAGCAACACCAGAGGTTTTAGATAAATTTGTTCGTAATGATTTTCCAGATATGAGATCATTAATGAATAAAACTCAAAGCTTTTATCTTAGAAATATAGATGAATTAAATCCAAATAATTTTAATATCAATTATGATTATAAAGATTTATTTGATCTCTGTTTAAAGAAGCCAGAGAAACCACATGAAAATTATAAATTTGTAGTTTCTGAATATGGCAGTAGAGTAGATGATTCTTTAATGGCATTAAGTGAAATTCCAAACTATATTAAATCTGTAGTTCCAGAAAAGGAATCGAAAATTCCAATGATTATCATCACCATTGCCGAATATCAATATCAAAAACAATTTACTATCAACCCGTTAATTACGCTTCTGGCTGCTATTTTTAAGATCCAGAGTATTATACATGGAACTTAAAAATAACTAACAAAAGAGCAAGTATAAGAACTTGCTCAAACTTTAAATGATGCATTACGATAAATACCCTTCAAGAATGAAAGTAGAACTAATATTTGCATGGTATGATTTTTGGGTAGGTCTCTTTTGGGATAAAAATAAACAAATACTATACTTTTTTCCATTTCCTATGATAGGATTAAAAATTATATTTAAATGAAAAAACACAATAACACAGATTTAATGATTGACATTGAATCATTTAGCGAAAAAAAAGATAAAATTATATTATCCTTGGGCGCTGTATTTTTTGATATTAGAACAGGTGAAAAAAGTCATTCATTTCTAAGACATATTAATATTGATATGAGTCTAAGAGATAACTATTCAATTGATGGGAAAACATTAAAATGGTGGATGGGACAAGATCAAAAACTTCTTAAAAAATTAATAAAGAATGATCAATATTCATCTGATCCTCATGATACTATGATTGATTTTATAGAGTTTTGTGATTATGGAACATCAAAGTTTATGGTGTGGTCAAGACCTCCACTATATGATTTAAGAGCATTATTAGATGCATTTGAAAAATATGATTTGGATTACCCATGGGATTTTAGAAATATAAGATGTGTTAGAACTTATGCATCATTATTTCCAGGAATTGAAAATGACTTTCCAGCTAAAGAACAAAAACATGATCCGATGGTTGATTGCATGAGACAAATAGAATATGTTTCAGAAATTTATAAGAGAATAGAAAATATGAAAGAGCATTGTTATTAAATTTTGTTAAAAATTATAACAATGCTTATAAAATAGTTAAATTTATCTAATAAAAAAATTATGACAAATCTAGTAATAGATCTATCAAATATGTTTTATCGTTCTATGTTTGCAATAAGCGGATATAGTGGACCTCAATTAACCTTTGATGATCAAAGTGAACTTGATCAATTAATGAGAAAAGTTTCTACGGATATAACATATATCGTTAGACAAACAAATCCTTCTCGTGTTGTATTAACAATGGATTCAAGATCTTGGAGAAAAGATATTGAAATTGAAGAGAATGAAGGATATAAAGGTCATAGAGAATTAAATAAAGCAATGAATTGGGATAACATTTTTTCTATAATGAATGAATTCTCAGAAATAGCTGAAATAAATGGCTTTATTATATCTAAAATAGATACTGCTGAAGCAGATGATTTAATGTGTTTGTGGAGAGATGAATTTTTATTCAACAAAGA
>SDBT01000330.1_pt1 | contig 72904 bp, 52 predicted proteins | sample 2277101 | NCBI WGS metagenome assembly SDBT01 (sample SAMN10404973, study PRJNA504765) | marine sediment metagenome | isolation source: marine sediment core GS10_PC15, 103 cmbsf | place: Arctic Ocean: Southern Knipovich Ridge | collected 2010
TCGTGGCCTTCGAACCGAAGGATCTCGATATCTCGGCGGCGGCGATAGGCCAGGACCATCCCGACTGCCAGGATCAGCAGAATCAGGCCGCCCGGAACTGACAGAACGTCTTGGAGTCCGATCTCGCCCAACGGCATGGCATCCTCTCCGCGTACGCACAACCCCAGGACCCAAGATACGTGAGCTTTGAATCCACATTCCCCATCTATCGAACGTCAAGTCGTCATCGTACCCAAGATGACCCACTTTATTCAAGCGAGAACGACTTGCCCCTCCCGAATACTCCGTCCTCCTTGCTACAGCAGCACTTACCCGCCCCGCCGATTCAGGCCCGCTCGGCTACGATGATGCCTCACTCGACTCGAGTTGAGGGGATTGAATGAGCATCGTGAATGCCGCGGTGATCGTTCTTCGGGCCTTTCTCGTGCCTCGCACGGCGAACGCTGCCGAGAACGTGTGACTCCGTCAACAACTTGCCATCCTGCATCAATCCGTGAGGTTTGCTCGTCCCGGCCAACTCGCTCAGCCTGTCGTTCACCATCCCAACCAGCCCGGATGACGGTTTCGGTAGCCGCAGGCACTCTCTGGGTTCCTACCCTGGGACCCGCGATCATGCAAGAGTAACTCGAAAAGCGTGCCGTCGGAGAGCGACCATCAACCGCTCTTGGAACGTGCGTGCTTGTCCAGCAGCCCGGCGATGTCCGCCGTATCGAAGGACACATCCCACACCCACCTACCGAATCCGCCGTGGGCATTGATGGCCCTCACCCACTCTGAGAGAAACTCCCGTTTGGTCTGGTTCCTTAGGCTGTCCTGCCCCTTGACTTCGAGAACGAGCGTCTTCCCCGTAGAGAGCCGGATCAGGAAATCCGGCCGGTACTTACGGACGACGCCCTTGTCAATGTACATGATCTCGAAGCCGAGATGGTCGTTCTTCGCCCATGCCGTCACGTGCTTGCTCCGCTCCAGCTCGAAGGACTCAGTAGCCTCCCATGTGCTGTCGTACACGCAATGGCTGATGTGCGACCGCCTCGTCACCTCGCAGGGCTTGCCCGTGTACCACGGCCGCATGTCACCCGTCGAGCGGATCGGGCGTTCACTGTCGAACACCGGCTCCAGCGACTCGGTGTTCTCGAACCGGATCGCTTCCCAGATGTGCTGCACGACCTTGCTCATGCTGAGAGTAATTATGATGCGTCGGCGAAGGTCGTCCTGGTTGAACAGCGGCGGCGAGATGACGATCCGGTCCGACCGGATGACCTGTTCCACCAGCCCGAACAGTTGGGCAAGCAGGTACTCCTTGTTGCCCTTCCAGCCAGGTTTCATCTGGTCGTAGATGTCCCGCGCGGTCTCGAAGACTACCTTCTGAAGCCGGAATTTGTGTCCCAAGGCTTGCAGGTCGATCTCCGACAGGCGGGTGATGTCCGGCTTGCCATCCACAACCGGGGCAAGCTCCGCGACCGTGGCGATGTCCGCGCTATTGATCTCCAGCGGCTTGACCTTGTCGATATCGAGTCGCAGCCGAGGACGGTACACGTGGTCGATGCGGATGACGTTAGGCCAGGAAATCTCGAAGTCCGCTTTCGCCGCAACCGGCTCAATCCTGGTTTTCGGCGGCGGCGTGCTCGCTTGGGCGCTATGCGAGGATTCTCTCAAGACGAATACCGAACTTGTTGGTGCATATTCGTGGTCTCCGGCTGAACAGTACCACTTCTGTCACTGGCCGTCGCGAAGTCACATCGCGACTGATGAGTGAAGTGCGATCGAGACTCCACGCCCACCAACCCCTGTAGAGCGTGAGTAACTCGTCATGAAGAAGACCGCTCACTGCGACAAATGCTCGTCTTCGAGCAGCCCGCCTAGAGGCCTTGGCGAGCCTCACTTGATCCTGCCACGAGAACAGGCACTCGTTGTACCGCAGAAAGCCGTTGTTCTGCCCCTTTGTGGTATATGGTGGATCTGCGTATACCACGTCTCCGTGCGATGCCATGTCCATCGCATCTTCGAAGTCCAAACCCTCGATCTTCGCTGTTCTCAATACACGCGAGCACGCGAGAACCTGGTCCCTTCGGCAGATTGTCCTCCCCGAGTTCCCGAACGGAACATTGAACTGCCCCTTGCGATTAGTCCGAAACAAGCCGCCCCAACACGTCCGGTTGAGGTACAAGAAGCGGGCTGCCGCCTGAATGCAACTTCTCGGTTGCATCGAGCGGACCCGGTAGAAGGAGCTTGCTGTATTGGAGAATCGCCATGTCGCTCTAACGACGGCCTCTGGAAACTCACGAATACACTGAAAAAAATCAACTAGTTCGAGGTTGGTGTCCGAGAGAAACGCCTTAACTGGAGCCAGCCGAAGGAACATGGCCCCCCCTCCGAGGAAGGGCTCATAGTACGTGCTGCCCAGCTCGGCACGGAGGACCGGGGCTAGTGTCGAGGCACACCATCGCTTGCCCCCAGGCCATTTCAGGCATGGCGTCACGCCAATTGCATCGTCGTGTGTATCGCTGGAATTCATATTGCACATTCATCCACGAGATCGCAATGCTGTCACATCGCGTATGTCGTACTTCCAGAATTTCCCGTTCGGGACTGTCTTTAGCACAACATGCTCCTCTGGAACAATGTAGAGCACCTCCGCCGCTCCTAATACGAGGGCACGGAGCACTAATCCAACAGAATGGGGCTTTGTTCCAGTCAACAGATAGGAGACATTTTCAGAGCAAGGCCGTTCCAAATCGGCGTCACTCAGAGCCTTCCATGCGGCCACTGCGTCACCTGCCGGGGCGAGGATGATCTGATCGTCAGGTATCAGGTAGCGAGTCACTAACTCTGCATTTTGCTCCCGTGCCTTTGCTGTGTAACCAGGTTTATAGCCGGGCTCCGGAAAGAGCACTGACACACGATCGGGGTCTGCCCGTCCAACAACACGGAGAGTCTTCCAGCCCTCCCATCCAACCGAAACAAGGTAAAACCTCTTCTTGCCAGGATCGAAGCGCCCCAAGAGCCCTGGTATCGGAACCGGACTCCAGCCTCCACTCGTAAATGAGATTTCTCTTTTCAACGGATACTTGGCTTCGGCGTAAAACACCACAACCTGTTCAACAAGTCCTCCACCAAAGTGCTCACTCAGGATCGCCGCTGCATAGTATCGTGGGCAAGTCGATAGATCGAGCAGAAGGCGGAGAGGCCGCTGCAATTTCCTTCGGATTTGCTCCAGAGTTGCGGAGAGGCTATCCCACATTTCTGCAACTTGGACTGATGAGCCCCGCACGACGTGTTTTGTCTCGCAGGCTCGATCACAGAACCGCTCAAGCTGCGCGTCGTGGCTATCCCGAAGGCCTAAGGAATCCCTGTGATCGAAGAGAACAACTATGCCGTGCTCTGCCTTGACGTTGCGGCAGTGCGTGATGCAAAGACACCGTTGATCCCAGCTTGAGGCCGCCACCAACACATCGTACTCTCCCTCAAGCTGCGATGGAGAATCCAGCAGGCTTGAAGAAGCCTCAATGAATCCGTCTCGGTGTTTAACTCCCATCTTCCATTTCCTTGAAGAGCCACCCTGTCCCAGACACATCACCACCTAGCCGCCGGGCCAGGTCAGAAACCAACTTAGAGCGGTCTTCCGGATCAACCGTGCTACAGATGCTGCTCAGGTCCGAAATATCGATACGCGTCGGATAGTAAGCACCTCTGTAAGAGAAAATATATGATGCGGCAAGCGATGTGTGCATTCGGAACCGCCAGGTCCGGCCCTCAGACTGCTCAAGATGAAGATACCCAGCCTCCGCAGCGTCCTGGATAATCGAGAGAACCGTTCCGTGCTGGCTTCTTTCCTCCCCATGCATGGTCAGTGTGAATAGTCCCCTCTCGGGTGAGGCAAGATGCCTATTGCCTGGCCCCCCTGATTGGAGTTTGCACGTGATCGTACCTAGCGCGTCGAGGAGCCACGAGGTCGGCATCGGAGAGGCTACTCCGGATTCCCGCACATTCCTCAGCTTGTCGGTGCTAGCTCTGGTGATCGCCTTGTGCTGCTTGCCAGTTGGCACAAGCGATTCAATGAAGTCCGCTGTTGGGGCCCCGCTCTCAGCATGTATTGCATGCAGAAAGCTGAGGAAATCGCGAATCCGACGGTCACTCATTTGCAGAACCATCTCGGCCGATGCATACCGTACATCTACTCGGTACTCCTTGCAGATCGCCAAGTAGGACGCCACATGCTTCTTCCTCAGCTCCGCACTGTCATGGGCGCGACGTTGCCAACGCGGCGTGTTCGGCTCCGGCAGCTCCAGCTTGAGGCGCTCTATCAGATAGGTTTGATATATGGGGGGCGCTGGAGCCGGTTTGCGCCCTTTGGCTCGCGGCGTACTCTCAGCAAAAAAATCCTGCTTCGCGTTCTTGCGGGCACGTAGGACCAGGGCTCTAGCTTCCTTGTTGACAGACTCTTTCAGGGCTGATTGAAGCAAACCGTTGATGCTGAGGGAGCCCAAGCACTTCTGTGGGTCGAATGTCACATCAGGCGACTCCAAGCAGGCTTGCAGACGGACAGAGGCGACGCCTACCGCAAGCTGCTTGAACGACGGGTCGTCCAATTCGTCAAGATAGATGAGATTGCGATCTGCGTCAGAGAGCGTGAGATGTTCGGCCTGCGTTCTGACGAGCTCCGACGGCTCTCTCACAAAAGCCGCCACCTGGAACAAGGGCCACTTCGCCAAACGCACAGCAGTATTGAGGACAACTTGTTGTCTTGGCGATAAGGTCTCGCTTTCATCAAAGCAGATCTTGAAGTGCCATCTTCTCGGCACTTCTCCCTGGCCAGATTCGCAAATCGCGGCCAACTGCGAAGCAATACTGTGGGAAAGTTCTCCGGGTTGCACTATCGGCAGCCCCTCCAGAACTTGTGATGCAGGTGATCTGCCGATTGCATGGCGTTCAAGCTCGTCTCTTCTGGCGGAGAGTAGCCTACGGAAGCTAAGCAAGGTTCGATGTTGTCGAGACTGGGCGTGGCCACCTGCAAGAAGCGTGTACTGCTCAAGAATGATAGAGACGAAGTTGCACTCAGCGTCAGGCGTGGCGTGTATCACTTTCTTCGGGATGAGGCCGGAGACCGAATCGAGAAGCACCTCGGCGGTCAGCAAGTCTAAGTACAGACCAGTCAGTAGCGTATAGATGTCGTCGTTCTCTTCGGCGAGCCACTTATCCAGGCTGCCGAGCCGGTGGTCGGGCAGTTTCACGTATGCCCCAATCTGACCCTGTTGAAAAGGTGATTCTGATAATTGTCCGGCGAGAGAGAGGTTGTTGAGTCGTTCCGCCCAGTTAAGGGCCTTCAGGAGTGTAGTCTTTCCGGTGCCACGGCTGCCAATGACATACGCTGGCTTCGGCTCTTCGAGTTCATCGAAGAGAGGCCTGGGCAGATAGTACAAGTGCGTTCTCTCGTATTCAAACCGATCCTGCAAGAAGGGTGAAGTAATCACGATAAGTCGCACCTCCTTACCTGCCAGTAATCGCGGGTCTCATCCAGATTATACACTTCAACCAGCCCTAGCCATTCAAGGTCGCTCACTGATTCTGCAAGTGAGTTGGGTTGCGGGATAGTCTTACGTAGCTTGCCGACTGCAATTCGTAAGTCCTCAAACGACATGAAGACACCATTCAGGCACGATGCAACGAAGCTTGTCAATTTCTCCTTGATGACGTGCGCATCCCGTGACGACCAGAAAGGTATCCGTACACTTTCGCGTTTCTCGACGCCACCGTGTTGCGGTGAGATCCTGTAGGGCGAGACTACGCATCCAAGCGGTCTCCCAGCGCGAGCATAGTGAATCTCAATCAGGTTGAAGCCAGTCGTGAACTCTGGGGCCGCGATAGACACGATCACACCCCCATTTAGACGCTCGTCGGAGATCGTTTCGATGGGGTCAGAATGAATGTGCCCGTGGCAATACACTATTGGGCGGCAGCATCCGGCCAGACGAGCACGCATCAGGCCGCTGTTGAGGATTTCCGTGTACAACGCGACCCGAACAAGCTGCTGGGGGAGCAGGTTGTGATGCGCTACTACAACTGGCAGGGTGGTCTCATCCAGTTGCTGGATCTTCTCGACAAGATCCGTAATGTGCTCTTCGTAGAACATGGGCGTGTCAAGAGTCTCGCCGACAAGAGAGAAGGCATCCTTGTCCGGCAACTTCTCTATCTGCTCTGCTAGAAGAGTCCAGAGCTTGTCTCGGATTGGCTCAGGCAAGTAGCGTCGCTCGCCACAGCCTATACAGGAGTTGAGTGAGTACATTGCTGCCTTCGCAGACGGTTTGGAGACAACCGTGGCTCGGCAGTCGCGTACTGCTAGGATTGGAAGATTGCGAGCTTCCCAGGCTTTTGCAATCTCGGAGAACTTGTCATAAAGCTCCCGATCTTCGGGCGGCGCGGTGGGGCGAGCAACGTCGTGATTCCCTGGAACGACGTGAACCTGATCATGCTGCCACTGGTCGGCGTCCGACAATTGCAGCGTCTCGTCGAGATAGGCTACGCATTCCTGATACGGTTTGATCGACCCACCATTCGTCAGATCGCCACAAATTACGATGCCAGCAATCTGGTCGCCGTGCTCCCTGCGGACATCCAGCAAGGCCCGCATGGCGTTTTGGAACGGGTTGGGACAAGAGGCCTTTACTAGGCTATCTGGCATCGCCGTATCTTTTAGATCAACAGCCAATCCACCGGCAGATGGAACACCCGGGAAGTGGATGTCGCTGAGCTGAAGTAACGCTAGTGTCCTCATGGATGCGAACCTCTATCGTTCAGCACGTACGTTGGATCGATGCCGTAGGGCGGGTCGATGTAGACCATCTGCACCTTGCCGGCCATGCCTTCCTTTTCCAGGAGGGAGTTCATCACCAGTAGTGAGTCGCCGGCGATTAGGCGGTTCTTCCAGCCCTTGGCGTGCTTGTAGAATTCGATGGCCTCGCGCAGTGGTGGGTTTTGCTCCGGCTGCTCGAAGAGGAGCATCTGGCTGTCGCCCCGCCCGCCGTTGCGCTTGCGGGTGGCCTCGATGATCGTGCGGGGGTCGATCCGCTCGTGGACGTGGAGGGAGACGGTGGGGACCGCAAAGCTGGTGTGCTCGGCCTTGCCCGCCCAGACGAGCTGGGGGTCGAGGTGGGGATCGTACTGGTAGGTCTTCTTCCGCCCGGCGTCGGGGTCGGTATCCGGCGTCACTAGGCCGACGGGCGGGTTGTTGGCCCGATCCTTGTCCTTGTGGTCGTAGGACTCGATGGGCTTCTTGGCGGCCTTCTTCTTGACAGCCTTCTTTCCGGTAGGTTTCGCCATTCCCCGGTCACTCCCGTCTTTGTGAGAGGCCAATCTTCAAGAAGCTGCTCGCCCGGTCCCCGGGCACGGGGACCACCCTGAAGCGGACATTATGCGACACCAACATCCGATTGGCAAGTGGTGGTCCGAGGCGTAGAGCCGTCCGCACTCGTTGCAGGAGAGGCCCGACATGGCCCCGGAGCCCCCGAGCCACGGTTGCCCCTCCCGAATACTCCGTCCTCCTGGCGACAGCAGCACTTACGCGCCTCACATGTTCCACATGCCCGCCCTGTCCGCCCTCGTCAGCCGAGGTGGGGGGCACATGCGCCGTCCTCCAAGGATGATCTGCCCATGGCTTGTCGCCGTCTTGCGTGCCATCTCGATCGCCATCTCCAGAGCATCGGGCCCGTCGTCGTGGGCGGCCTTGGGGAACAGGCGCAACTGCTCCAGGAGCACCGTGTGCCGGTGGGAGAACTGCAACGTGCCCGAGCGGACCAGCGGCTGCAGGCTTTGGATACGGCCCAGCTTGTCGGTCGTGTGAGTGATCTTCTCGACCGGCAGGTACAGGCTTGCCTGGTTCGATCGCTTCTGTAACTCGTCGGCCAGGAAGGCCTGGAACTGGTTGCTCTCGAACGCGAATGTTCGGTACTTTCGCAAACGCTGATAGTCAAGCACGTCATCAATGATCCGGTCCGGCTTGCGGCGGGCGATGTCGGCGTCGAGGACGTAGAGCGTTCCGTTCTTCGTGTCCCGCAGCAGGGTGATGATCGCCGAATCGTCGGCGTGCTTGCCGTGCTTGCCCATGCTCGGGTCGCAGGCGCCGATGAACTGGGCGCTGTTCCCTACCGATTCGATCAAGGCCTGGGCGTCCTCGAAACGGTCATCCCAGAATTGGAAGTCCTCCTCCAGGAAGAAGCAGTCCAGGGGATTGACCGGTTCGTTCTGCTTCTCGGAGTCGAAGCTGGCCGGCCCTTCCGATTCTCGCATCAGCATCAGGGCGTAGTAATCCTCGACCTCGGGCCACAGGACTTCGGTGCCCTCCAGCATGGGCTCGCGATTCGCTTCGAAGTACACGTTGGCAGCCCCGGGGCCGGCGCTGTCTTCATGTTCTTCCTGCCCCCGCAGGATCCGCACCCACTGCTCCCAAAGCTCCTGGTGCCGGGACCAACAGATGACCGAGCGGTAAATCCGTCCTTCCCATAATGGACTTTTGACCGGATCGGTAAGTCGAGCCAGTAGTGCGTCATAGTGCTGGATGGTGCCGGCGATCACTACCCTGGTCTGCGGCGTACCCGCTTTGAGCACCGACTTGTTGAACCAGTCGCTCAGCTTCTTCCTGGATTCGGCGGTGGCCGTGTTGTCCTGGTTCTCGACGTCGTCCAAGATGATCAGGTCCGGCCGGTCCTGGCGATGTCTTCGGCCGCGAATGTTCTGACTCACGCCCAGGGCCGAGAGCTTCACGCTGTTGCGGGTGATGATCTCCCCGGCCCGCCAACGCGGCGGTCGGGGGTGTCTGCCGCTGGGCTCGCAGACGTCGGGGTAGTCTTCGGCCAGCCGAGTGTTGCCCACCAACTCGTCCTTGATGTGGCTCAGGAAGTCCGCTGCCTTCTCGGCGGTGTCGGAGATCAGCACGACGTAGCGGTAGAATCCATGACAGATCACCCACAAGATCAAGATCAGAGTAATCAGCGTACTTTTGGCGCTGTTGCGGGGAGCGGCGATGGCCAGCCGGGCTCCGGGCCTATCGGGTAGCGATCCGAGCAGCGTGTAGAGTTCCTCGTGCAGCTTGCCGTCCGGCCGGGTCAAGCAGTGCGGCAGATACAGCCTCGCGAAGTTACGGACTGACCGCTGTGCCTCCTTCCGCCGCTGTACATGGACCTTGCGAGTCAGGTGCATCAGTTGCAGTTTGTCAGTTGCCTTCATGGCCTGCCTCCCCTCCATCCGGCGACTGATGCTCAAGTTGGTCCACCGAGGCGGACAACCGCCCACGGTTCACTTCGTCGAGCAGTTGACGACACTGGACCGACCGGGCGGAGTCTACACCGTCAGGCCCATCACAGAGTTGCTCCATTTCTTGAAGCTGTGCGGCCAACTGCTCATAGCCGGCTACGGGATTAACTTCGAGGTGCTGATAGACATCGGTGACCACGCTGTGCGGCACACGCGGCACGTAGCCGGCCGATTGGAGCTTCTCGAACAGCTCTTTGCCTACCTTCCAAGCCAAGCTCTCGGCCATGAGTCGCTCCATAGCCGACGCCGACGCCTCCCGGGCGATCCGCCGCAGCCGGGCGATACTCACCTCGGCCTGCTGGACCAACTCCCCGATCATGCGTTCCGGCAGTTGTGGATCGGGGGCTAGGGCGTGCTCCTGCCGCAGCTTCTCAATGTCCCGCTGGATGGTTCTTTCGCTGACACTGAGGATTTGGCCGATCTCTGCCAGGGTGTAGCCTTCGCTGCGCAGGACCTCGACACAGCGGCGGCGATCCTCGGGACCGATCGTCTTGGGCTGCAGTTGCTTGTTCTTGATCCTCTTGATCAACTCCAGAACCGGTGTGTCTTCAACGGGGATGTTGGATGAAGATGGAGTCATCATTGGCACATCTCCTCGGTGGCCGGGGCGTAACGATCGGCCAACCCTTCTGGGGACTTGTCAGGCCCGACGAAGGTCAGATACCGTCTTGCGATCGCGTCGCAGTACTTTGGATCGATTTCCATTCCGAAGCAGCGGCGCTGCAGACGCTCGGCGGCGATCAGGGTGCTACCACTGCCCAAGAACAGGTCCAAGACTATGTCGTCTCGCCGGCTGCTGTTGCGGATGGCACGCTCTGCCAGGGCAACGGGTTTCTGCGTTGGATGACGATACTCTCGTGTGCTGTCCCGCGGGATTTGCCAGAGTGTGCTCTCATTGGTCGGGCCGTACCACCTGTGGGCGTTGCCGTCCGCCTTCCAGCCATAGAGGCAGAACTCGGTCTGCTGGTTGTAGTTGCCGTAGCCAATGGCGAAGTTCTCCTTTGCCCAGGTGATCACGCAGGAGATGTGGGCGCTTGCGGATGTCAAGATGTGGTGCATTGGGCCGAACTGGCGGTGGCCGTTCCAGACGTAGAATGGTGCGCCGGCGGATGACGATACAAGGGCGTTTGACAACACCTCCGCAAGCCACGATTCGTACTGTTCCTGTGTGAGATCGTCCATGTAGATGCGGTCCCACTGACGTGAGGGCTTAGGTCGCGCCTTGGCTGGTGTGGGACGATTACCGCCATAGTAGTTCACGTTGTATGGCGGGTCGGTGAAGATCAGATCGGCCATCGCGCCATCGAGTAGTCGCTGCACGTCCTCCCGCTTGGATGAGTCGCCGCAGAGGAGACGATGTCGGCCTAGCTCGATCAACTCGCCGGGCTGGGTCACAGACGGTCGGTCTTCAGCCGCTTCCAGGGCGTCGGCGAGGTCGAAGCCATCCTCTCCCGCATCCTGCCCGATTGGAAAGCGGTCGAGCAGTTGGCCCACCTCCGTTATGTCGAAGCCGGTCAGCGAAACGTCGAACTCGGGAATTGTCGCCAGTCCCTCCAACAATGCCGCCAGCCTCGGCTCGTCCCATCCTCCCTGAATCTTGTTCAAGGCGATGTTGAGGGCCTTCTCCTGTTCGATTGCCAGGTCTACGACGCTCACCTCGATCGTCTCGACGCATTGGGCGCAAAGCACCTTGAACCGCTGGTGACCGCCGACCAAATGGCCTGTGCGGCGGTTCCATACCAATGGCTCCACGCAGCCGAACTCCTCCATACTCCGCTTGAGCTTCTCGTAGTCCGTGTCGCCGGGCTGCAGGTCCAGACGAGGGTTGTAGGGGGCGGGATTGATGTCCTGGACAGGGACTTGTTCGATGTTCATGGCCAATCACCTCTGCCGATTCATGACGCCTTGGACAATCTCACCTTCGTCAACCTGACTGGTGACGACCGTCGCCACCCCTCGTGGACGTGTGGACAACCATGCCGCCGCCGACCTGTCGGGTTCTCGGAGATTCGCTTTCGGCGTCTCCGACCGTGTCGGCCCGGCGACAACGAGCCTCTATCTGACCACAGCGTGTCAACCCCCTCCGGAGGCAAGCCCAGAGGAGTCGGGCCGTTCAAGGCAGTCCGGACCTGTATGTACATCATGTTCATATATATGTCAACCTAATTTTTACTTCATGTCCATTTTGGCCATTGACCAAGACCCGGTCGTTCTGGTAGTCTTCGTTACATGGCCTGCAAGAAGGACTTACGAACACGCGGCGGACGGCTCCGGCACTTGCGCAAGGCCAGGGGAATGACCCTCGCTGTCCTGGCCAAGCGCTGTGGGGTCACCAGCACCTACCTCAGCCTGCTGGAACGAAACCTCCGGACACCCGGCCGGGAGCTGCTGTTCAAGCTGTCCAAGATCTTCCACGTCTCCCCGCAGTTCATCGAGACCGGCCAGCTTGGTCCCGAAGACGCGGCCAGACGGGCTCGAATCACCCTGTGGCCGGAAACCATCTACGTCATCGCCAACCACGTCATCGTTCCACGCCTGCTTTCCGCGCCAGAGGTCATCCCCGAGGATGAAGACCTCCAGTTGGCGATGCAGCGGGCCTGGGAGGCCCGCCACTTCTGCGAGTACCGGGCCTGGACGGCCACCGCCGAGGGACGGCGCACCGCTCGCGGTCTGGGTGGCCGGTGGATCGTGGAAGAACTGATAGAACGGGTGGCCGGGACTGGCCATCTCCAACAGACTACGCCGTGGGATGACCTGGCCAGAGACTGGGGAATCCATCGCAAGCGGTCGCCCCAGCACTTCTCGGCGGTGAGTGACCATCGAGAAGCCACGCCGCTCACGCCACCTCACCCGGCGGACTGCTTTGCCTTCGACTTGGAGACGACGTTCCGGCTTTACGAGAAGTTGCCGTTTCTGTACTGGGGCTTCGCCGGGAAGTACGAGCGGGAAGCCCTGCGAGATCACTTCGTCAAGGCCGCTTTCCCTGCCCTCTTCTGGTCGGCTGCGAGGGCCTGGGGGGATCGACGCATGGCCGGTTGGCTGTGGTACCTGGACGTGCCGATGGACCTTTTCGCTCCCTTGGCCCGAATCGCCCGTCAGTACGATTCACCGGGGACCTTCGAGGCCTCGTCGCGTCGGCTGCTGGAGCAAACCGCGGTCGAGGATTGCGACGTCTTCCTGGGCCTGTTCCCGGACATCAACGGCAATCGCCTGTTCTATGCGGAGCGCTACGGCACGGTCACGTACGTGGGCGGGATGCTGGGTTGGCACGGGGAGGCGCCGGCTTTCAAGCCGGTGCTGAGCCGCCGCCGCTCCCGCCGCAAAAGCAATGCCCAGGACTTGCTGGACCTCATCTTCTACGAAGCCGAGGGCGACGGGTCGGCGAGGGCGGAAGATGCATTACGGGAACTGGCCCCACCACACGTGTTCCCCACCAAGGGCCTGCTCATGGTCCGCCGCAAGACCAAACCCCCGCCTCCGGCCCGCCTCGACGACCAGCCGCCGGAAGCGCTGCCATGATTCGCCACTTTCTCACGACCTGCCGAAGACCGTCACCAAGACTTTTCACTGCGTTTACCTACTTCGTCGATGACGTATCGCTGGAATTCGCCTGGTTGTCACCACGATTCCCTCCAGCACAGCTTTCACGCACCCCCGGGGCTCCCTCCTCAGCGCTCCGCCATCGGCACGGACCAGGGCTACTACACGCTCACGGTCAAGCAGAAGGGCGGCGTCACGATCCCGCTGCGCCTGTATGCCAAGCTCTATCACTACATCCAGATGTACCGAGCCGAAGTCATGGAGGAGGATAGCTACTTGTTCAAGGGCCGCGCCTGGAACGGCAATTCGAGGCGCGGCAGCCACTGTCTCCCCAGCCGATCAACCACATAATAACGAAGTGGGCGAGATCGCCGGGATCAAGCATCACACCACACCCCATGTCGGGCGGCCGACGGTCATCACTGAGGTGCTGAAGAAGGCCCCCGGCAAGTGGTGTCCCGCAGCATCGGGCACAAGTCCATCGAGAGTACCGCCAGGTACGATCGGAATCGGAACCGCGTGGATCAAGCCGTCATGACTTTCCAGGTTTGCAGTCTTTAGACCACATGAGCCGTTCCATTCATGTCTGCCAATGGAACGTAGGGGACTGCACGACGCACAGATCACGCAACTGACAACACACTACAAGCATTAGCCAAGAATACGCATAATTGCTTGCCACAAAAGGCATTGTCGTGATTTCACAGAAACCCTCTTGGGACGGTTTTTGGCCCTAAGTAGTGCAGGATCTGGCCGAAATGTAGTGCAGGATTCTTCTCTGCCCCGTTCTCAAGTCCCGATGCTATCTCTTGCTCTCGTGTTTGCCTCGCCGCCTCACGGACGAACCGCAATACTTGACTCGGATAGAGCGCCCCGCACGAATGTACTTTGCCACCGCCAAGCCTTGTTTCTCAGTGTGAGGCCGCTCAGGCACGCGATGCTGGCCTGTGGTTCGAGGCAACAGATCCATCGAAAGCCCAATCATCCGACAATCGGGCAGGGGCTTGAAGCACGGGCAAGCAGAGCGTGCCCGGGGCTCCCTTCATGGGTCACCCCGGGCACCGGGCGCTAGTACTAGACGAGGTAGTTGACGCAGACATTGACTGGCGGATCACCGTCGTCACCTGCCAGGATGACAGTTTCGGTGGCGACAGGGGGTAGATTGAAACAGAACGGGAACGCGTTCCCGATTTGAGATGAACCACTCTCTTTCTCAATTCTGGTACCGTCGGTCAATCGAGGGGGGCCGGTTGGGTGGTTCGCTACGAATCGGCTCTGACGCCTTGGACCCGCCATAGGCGCCGTCAAGGACGTCAAGGCTGCCAAGACAGACGAAGATGAGAGTGGGGCTCCGACCCGCCGAACCGACGGGTCGGGGCTCCATCTCCAGTGTGCCAATCCTACGAACCCAAAACATCTTTATTTCCAAGGGGGGTTTTTCCCATGAGACCATACCAGACATCCAGATTCAGAACCCGACAGGCCCGGGCCTTGCTGCTCGCGGCGGCGCCGGCCCTGGCGCTCGCCGCCATGCTGCCGGCCTTGGGGCCGGTGTTTGCCGGCCCTCCCGACCTGTCCTTACTGTTCATTCCGTACTCCTTGTCAGCAAGGCACTTACAGAATTGCCTCTCGCGGCGCTCTCGTGTAGAATCGTAGCGTTTCAACAGCCTTGGAGGCCTGTGAAATGAGCGTGCTCCACGTCCTTTTTGCCCTGATTCGAACCATCGTGGCTGATCGTGCCGAGTTGGCCGGCGAAAACACCGCGCTCCGGCAGCAGCTCGCGATCCGGGCGCACCGCTCGAAACGGCCGCGACTTCGAAATCGCGACCGGATCTTCTGGGCGTGGCTGTCCGGCTACTGGTCGAATTGGCGATCCGTCCTCGTCATCGTCCAGCCGGACACCGTCCTCAATGGGCATCGGCGAGGCTTCAAGCTCTATCGGCGGTGGAGGTCGCGGAAGAAGATGCCGGGACATCCAAAGATCGACGCTGAGATCCGGAGCCTGATCCGGCCCATGTCGCGCGAGAACCCGACATGGGGGCACGCCACCGATCCACTCCGAGCTGCATCTGCTCGGCTACACCGTGGCCGAGTCAACGGTGGCGAACTACATAAGCCGTTACCGCAAGCCGCCTTCCCAGACGTGGCGAACGTTGCTCGAGAGTCATGTCGGCGACATCGTCGCGGTCGATTTCTTCGTTGTCCCGACGGTGAGATTCCGCTTGACTCCTGGCATCGGCGTAGTGTACTCGGCCGACCGTGCGTGCTTCGCCCATCATCCAACGTTCAGAACACGCCGCATGGGGTTTTAGAGAGGGACAGCGGCAGCTTTTACTGCGTGCCAACGGCGCTCTGGGTTCGCAGAGATAGTCGTGTCAGTTCATCGAACATCGGTCAGGGCCCGTGCCTGTGAAGCGGAAATCCAGGTTAAGGAGGCCTAATAGATAATGGCAGTCGGCGCCTTCTTGGACCTCATCAACGCAATCATCAAGTTCCTCCAACTCCAAAAGACCAACAGGAAGGAGGTCTTTGACAACATAGTAAAACCGTTGTTTGATGAGCTTCAGCCCGTCGTAGACGACTATTTCAAGTTGTTTCGGGATGCAAAGAAGGAACTGCAAACAGGGCAAGCCGATGTCGCTCTCGCAGCCAAGAGAATCCGCGAACGACGAGAAGCCCTACTCATAGCCAGAGTCCGTGTCCGCGAAATGGCTGATGCCGTCTGCCTGGGCGTCGCGGATAAGTACGTTCGGAAGTTTGCCAGCCACGTAGTCTCGTTGTTCTTTTGTACCCAGCACGACGTGAAAGGGAGAACATCCGGCTCCAGGCGACTTGTAGATCTTTGCGACATGGTAACAAACGACCCGGCGCTCCTCGACAAAGCCATAATCCTAGCCTTCATTGACCGGACCCTTGAGAAACTAGAATCCGATTGGCTAGCGATCGCGCAGTCCTTCGGCCACGCGAAGATCCGACTTCTAAAAGCCTGAGAAGTCCGTTGGCTACAGAATCCATGGACTGCCGAACTACGCCGCTGCTGTCATTTACCCCGATGTCCCTTGTCGTTCCTGTTTATTCCGAACTGCTTGTCAGCAAAGGACTTAGCACATTGCCTCTCATGGCCCTCTTGCGTACGCTCATGGCGAATCAACAGCCGGGGAGGCCTGTGAAATGAGCGCCGTACGCATCGTCCTTGCTCTTATCCGAGGCGTCATCGCTGACCGCACCGAGCTGGCTGCCGAGAATCTCGCTTTGCGCCAACAACTGGCGGTCCTGAGCGAGAAGAGGAGACGGCCAAGGTTGAGGAAACGCGATCGCATCTTCTGGGCTTGGCTGTCCCGTTTCTGGTCGAATTGGCGCTCCGTCCTCGTCATCGTCCAGCCTGAAACGGTCATCCGTTGGCACCAGCAGGGCTTCAGGCTTTACTGGCGATGGAAGTCGCGATCCAGGAAACCCGGCCGGCCGATGATCGATGCTGCTATTCGTGGCCTGATCCGCCAGATGTCTCGGGAGAATCCTCTTTGGGGTACACCGCGTATCTGCTCGGAACTCCGACTCCTTGGCCACGAGGCATCGAAGGCTACTGTGGACAAGTACAAGGTCCGCCATCACAAGCCGCCGTCGCAGACGTGGCGAACCTTCCTGGACAACCACGTTCGCGACATTGTGGCAGTCGACTTCTTCACGGTACCGACAGCGACGTTTCGCATACTGTTCTGCTTCATCGTGCTCCGACACGACCGCCGCGTGGTCGTCCACTTCAACGCCACGGCTCACCCAACTGCACGCTGGACGGCCCAGCAGATAGTCGAGGCCTTTCCGTATGACGAAGCGCCTCGCTTCCTGATCCGTGACCACGACGGCATCTACGGCGTGGACTTCCACCAACGCCTCAAGCACATGGGCATCGAAGCGGTCGTCACGGCGCCACGATCTCCATGGCAGAATTCGTACGTTGAACGCCTGATCGGCAGTATCCGCCGAGAGTGTCTCAATCACGTCATCGTGCTCAACGAAGCACATGTGCAGCGAATTCTAGCAAGCTACTTCGCGTACTATCACGAATCACGCGCTCATCTTTCGCTGGAACGCAACGCTCCGGTACCACGTCGAGTCGAGCATCCATCGGAAGGCAGGGTGATCGCGATTCCGCAAGTTGGTGGATTGCATCATCTTTATCGCCGCGCCGCTTGAACTCCTGAAGCGGTTCATTGGCCTGGGGCACTCGTGGTTGAAGTATGCGCGCCGGTCAAATCGGGCGACTCGCGCGCCGGCGTGCGCCAGGTTCCTCCAGCGCTTGCCATTGGTGGCGATGTTCACGCAAGCCAAGCATCCACTCGACACGCCCATTTCTGCCCGGATGGCATATTCAGGAACGACAGGCCTGCACCATCGCTACACTCGGGCAGCCTGACGGAGTCGATTACATCGGCACAGAACGCCGCGCCCACCGTCCAGTGAGTGGAGATTCGATGGGCCTTGTGCGCCTCCGCCGTGCCGATGAGTTCCTGCTGAGAGCATCGCCTGCGGCCAATGCCTTGATCTGATCCGTCGTTTCGCCGGCCGTCTTCGCTGTCGGCCTTGTGAATTCGCCCGGACAACGTTATTGGTATGGACAGGGATGACATTTTCGGTAGGCACAGCCGTGAAGCCGACCTCCACGACAAGGGCGTTCAACCTCCGAGGATTGTGTCAAGTCTGCGTTTGAGTTTCGGCCACTGTGACCGGAACAGCCCCAACAGCACTCTCTCACTGTTTCTGGCATCGCCGAGCGCACCATTTATCCCGCGAATCAACTTCAGCGTACCTTCCTTGTCGGAACGCGCGCACTGAAAGAGCCCGAGAGGCCCACTTCTGAGGTCGTCCGGGTCCACTCCTATCAAGTACGGGCATACTCGCGAGTGCTCTTGCCTTCGTGCAATCGCTCCAGCTTCAAAGTGAACCCAAGGCGATGTCACGTTTTCCGCCGTCACGCAGATAACAACAACTCGACTACGTTCCAATTGCATCATCAACTCTTCAAACCACGGTGTACCTATCGCTATGTCACTCTCCGAGATCCATGCCTCGACCCCATCAACCGTTTCTTCCAGCCATTTGGAAAGGACCACAGCGATTTTTCTGCTCATCGTACCCGACCAACTAATCGTAACGCCAACTCTGCCCGAGCTGCCACTTTGCTCGTAATTCACGACCCTCTCGGCAATGGCCAAAGCAAGTTGATTCGCATCGTTCGACGCCAGCTCGTCACTAGGCCACCCGTGCCTCGTTAGGACGGTCTTGAGCTCCTCGGCACATCTTGCCAACATCCCTGCACGTTCGCTCGGGTTCTTCAACCTGCGCAGCCGTTCTCGAATCGCTCCAAGAGTCCGTTGCTCCTCATCCCCAATGACTGTCCCCGTTGGCGGGCCGTACACCCGGTTCATCCACCCCAGCAATTCTCCCTTCACTCTCTCAAGGGTATTTCGATTAACAGATGATCCCGCACGGACCTCAAACCAATTCAGGATCACTCCACTCAGAACATTCGCCCAGAACACCACCGCTAAGGTCACAATAAGCTGCTCGGAGGAATCGAAATGGACTGGCCCGTACGGGGGCTGATCGGAATCTCCGCGATACTCTTCAAGCGGCGTCTCGATCTCACGAATCCAACCGTACCTTGGAGAGAGACGAGCGTTCAGGTCGTCCAAGATCTCCTCCCACAATTTAGAAAACATATGAACACCTCATGCCTGCTCTTTGAAGTTCAATTGGATCGCCTGGTCATCGGTTCCGACAGTGTACGCAAACCGTGCCGGGGGATAGATCGGAATATGCTTTAGTATCAATGACTGTCGCAGCATCACCAACACTATAACAGCGGCCTGCATCGCTTCGTCGGCAATTCGTTCCTGTCGGTTCGCTTCACCTGCCGCCTGCAAATCAATAACAGCATGGGAGATGCCATCGTTTACGATGCGTATCGCGAGCCGAGATGTGGTGCTGCCGAGAGGGAGTCGTAAGCGCACGCGCCTGCCATTCAGTTCCACACCTCCTGTCAGCGTATGCGTTGCAGAAAGCACTGCATCCAGTAGCCCTGTCACAGCGCTGACGTATTTCTGATGTTCATCCCACACATCCGTAAACAGCAGATCCGGCGCCTCGATGGAGATATCCACAGCGCTTGGTGTTGCGCTCGCTGAAATCGCATATCCCTGATAAGCGAATCCTAGCTCTGGCAGTACTCGCGAGGCACTCGTTGCGTGAGCGAGGTGAATTGCGGCAATAATGCGATCCACCAGCGTGCCCTCTTGAATCCTCGCGGCATTTGTGGCAAGGGCCTTCTCCGCGGGACCGCTAAGGCGCAGTATCTCTCGATTGGCTAACGACATTGCGGAGGAAAAGCCAGGACTCAAAAATGACAGGATCTGACTGACGGTGTCCTCAGCGTCGGAATAGCGATCTGAAGACTGGCCGAGAGGTGAGTCAACGTCGGTCGGGGCACGCATATGGGCAGTATTGGCGTGGCGAGCTTCAAGAACTGCCACTAGGCTGTCACGTACGACAGCGGGAAAGGTAGCGTGCCAACGGTAGCTGGCGTCCAGTTCGCGAATCCCGGCACGAATACCCCTCTCGGATGCAGCTGTGAGGGCAAACGTGAAAAACGTGGTCATTGGGGGAGCGGGGTCACGGAACAAGCAGGCGAAGTCTCTATCGATCTCAAAGAGATCGTGCTTCAAGCGTTGAACGAGACCTTTTCGCTCATCCGTACACAGTTCCTCCAGACGTAAGAGGATTCCGATATCAATGAAGAACCACGGCCCCAATGCGGTTGGAAGCTGTGGGCGGCTGAGCCTAAGCATGTAGCTAAGCTGCGCGATTTGAGGGAACAGTGCGAAGGTACTACGAAGCCAGTCGTTAAAGTCACCAGCTTGCAGTCGACGGGTGTGCAGAAGAGCGCGAAGGGAATCAGAACACTCAAGAATCTGCGTGATCGCAAGGTTGTACTTAGGAAACGCAAACCGGGCGACGAGCTTCCTCCAGAATCCAGACGACCGATACGGGACGAGGCGTGCCTCCTGATGCAGGGCGCAGAGTTCCCAAAACAACCTGTAGCGAGCAAAAGCATCAGCGTCCAGGAAATAGAGGCGACTCCAAAGTTCATCGAGTTCTGTAAGGACTAGCCGAGGACCGCGCTGCTTGGCAAAGCGTCGAACAGCATCGTGGTTCAACAAGAGAATGCGGGCGGTGAGCGACGGCTTCAACAACGCGATTTGGAACGGAGGTCTCGCAGTGAGCTGCCTCGCCGTCAGTGAAGGGTCAAGCATCGTGGTTAGTTGAGTTCTGATGGAGTGCGCCCTGAATTCCTGTGGGTCGATGTCGACATTCGAGGTGCAGTCGACGCAGGCAGTGCGAAAGAAGGCTATTGCCGAATCACTTTGGTTTCGGCATGGAGGCAACGAGGTGGCCACGAGCGCACGTCTGATGCTCAATCCCAGGTCTGCGATGTCGGAGTATCGTACCGTACCGTCCCCTCTGTGAACGAAGTACCAATTCACGACAAAAACTCTGAGCCGATCGGGGAGGTCCTCATTCTGGTCGATATGGTCAGTATTAGTTGTCATCGCAAGCCTGTCCCTACCGAAAACTCCGTCCGCCCTTATCCCACAACGACTTATGCGTTTCGACTCCTCGGCCCCGATCGACTACTATAACGCTGGACCGAGTCCAAATCGAGGAATCAAATGAGCATTCTGAGCACCGCCATGGTGGTTCTTCGGGCGCTACTCATGCCGCGCGCGGTCGTCATCGCCGAGAACCTCGCCCTGCGACACCAGCTGCGCGTCCTTCGGCGATCTGCGAAACGGCCCACGCTCCGGCAGGGCGACCGGATCCTCTGGGTTTGGCTATCTCGCCTCTGGTCAGGGTGGCGCTCATGTCTCGTCATCGTGAAACCTGAAACCGTAATCCGCTGGCACCGCCAGGGCTTCAGGCTCTATTGGCGATGGAAGTCGCGCAGCAAGCCCGGGCGTCCAACGACCGACGCGGAGATCCGTAGCCTGATCAGGCGGATATCTCGGGAGAACACCACGTGGGGCGCACCGAGAATCCACTCAGAACTGCAATTGCTCGGCTACGTCGTGGCCGAATCCACCGTCGCGAAGTACGTGTGCCGGCATCGCAAGCCGCCGTCTCAGACCTGGCGTACCTTTCTAGGAAACCACGTCGGCGACATCGCATCCATCGACTTCCTCGTCGTCCCCACCGTGCGTTTCCGCTTGCTCTACTGTTTCATCGTGCTGCGCCACGAGCAGCGGCGCGTGGTTCACTTCAACGTCACTGCCCATCCAACCGCCAGATGGACAGGCCAGCAGATCGTCGAGGCGTTTCCTTACGACGAAGCGCCTCGCTTCCTGATCCGAGACCGTGACGGCATCTATGGCGTGGACTTCCGCCAGCGCGTGAAACACTTGGGCATCGAGGAAGTTGTGATCGCCTATCACTCACCATGGCAAAGCCCCTACGTTGAGCGAATGATCGGCTCGATCCGGCGTGCGTGCTTGGATCACCTGATCGTATTCAACGAGGCGCACCTGATTCGGATCCTCGCCGCGTACTTCGAGTATTACCACAAGTCGCGCACCCACCTGTCGCTGGATCGGAATGCGCCGATTCCTCGTGAAGTCGAGCCGCCGAGCCAAGGACGCATCCTCGCCATCCCCCAGGTCGGCGGGCTGCACCATCGCTACACGCGGGCAGCCTGAAGCAGTGGAACTTTCCATTCGCTAATCGACGGCATGCGGAGATTCCCCACTGGTCCGGCAGAAATCGGCGCCTCGGGCTCATTGGCGGCAGGTAATGGAGTGGCGTGCTTGTCCCATGCTGACGCACCCGCCGAGTACTTGGTCGCTCCATGCAGGCAGGATGACATTTTCGGTAGGCACAACGAGCCCGAACGCCCTTCGAGACCCCGCCAGAATGGCAATACAGGATGATGCCGGGCGTTTATTTACTGACATCGATTAACCTCTTGCGCCACAACGACTTAGCGAAAACTGAACCCCCAAAACACCTGACAAAACTGACACGTTCAGCGAGTGATTTCGGGCTGGTTTCGGTCTCTGGCTGATGGCGCATGTCGCCAGTTCTGGCCATGTTGGGCTGGGAGAACCGAGAGGAAGTCCCGTGTGTGGAGGCCCCGGGGAGATAGATAAACCCTTTACATTCAAGCACTTATGGCGGAAACCAGACGCCGTCGATCTCGTGTTGTGCCCACATGTAGTACCGGTACTCACACCCGTGGGCGACGGCCCCATGATTCGCCCGACATGTCCTCCTCCGCACAAGTCCGCGTACCCGCCCTCCGGCAGCACTCTCGGATTACTGGTTCTGCCACTGGGGCGGCAGATCCTATTATTTCGAGTGGATAGAAGACGACCTCGACGGGGCAGCCTCGATGGCGGCGTACCTCAAGTCCCTGGACAAGTGGCGGGCTTGGCGGGAATCCCGCAAGACGAAGCGGGCCATCCCCGCGGCCCAGGTCCCGTTTGTCGCCGAGCTAGCCGACAAGTTCCTGAGCACCAAACAGACCGAAAACGGCTTGGCCAATCGGGAGTACTTGACCAAGCACCTTTCGCGGTTCTTGCATCATTATGGCGACCAGCGGGCAGACGTGCTTCGTCCCAAGCACCTGCACGCCCTCAAGCAATCCATGCTCCGCAAGCCCTGCGCCCCCAAGACGGTCAATCACGATCTTGTTGCCGTTCGCGGTCTGTTCAAGTGGGGCGGTAACCTTCCCCACGACTCGCGGTCGCACTCCCACTTCGCATGTGCCAGATCACGGCGCCAACAGCAGGCCAACGAACGGCTGAATGTCATCCATGTCAACGATGCCGCTACCATCAACGTCCGCGGCACCAACTTGCCGAGGATCACGGCGCCCACCACGGTTCCGTGAGTGTTGATGTCGAAGGCTATGCTCCCGTCACCGGTCGACCTCGCACTTACCACCCCAGCACAGCGGTTACGAATAGTCTGATGTCAATGCCGTCAGGCGTGCCCGAGCCGTCCATGTCCGCCGCACACCGCTCCACTAGAGCAGCCGCGGCCGGGTCAGCCAAAACCGCGACAAAACTCGGCAGGTCGGCGATCGTGACCATTGAGTCACCGTCAAAATCGCCACGGATACACGTCGTCATACCCGGGGGAGGATCGTTTCCGGTCGCCGCCAGGTCAGGCGTCGATTGACCAAAGACGTTTTCTTCAACAAGCGTCTCCACGGTCACTTCGTCACGTTGGGTGCCATGAGAGTGATGGTTCGCAACGAAAAGCGCGTAGCCTCCAGGCCGCCTGAGGTAGTCACGCGGAATGATGCGGAGGATCGGCTCGAGACCGCGGTCGCTGGGCCCCAGTTGCACCCGCCGCCGCCTGCGTAGTAGTCCCAGGAGCATTCCAGCAGCGGCCACTCGAATTGAGCGAAGAACAGGACCAGTCGAGCCCCACCGGCCAGAAACATCTGCAGACGCTCGAGCGTGGGTTGGTCGGGGTATTGCAGCGTCATCCTCGCCCCGCCGCCGAGATAGCCTTCAACGGCCAGGAGGTCAGCGACGCCCACACCGAGCACGGCCTCCGCATCGGGGAATGGATCCAGTTCGGCAGTTCCTGTCCACACCGGTTCGGTCGGCCCCGCCCAGGTCGCCAGTTCCAGCTCGATGAGAAGCGCAATATCGACATGACCTCGCCAGTAGGCGGGCACGCACAGCGGGCAGGGACCCAGAGGAAAGTAGGCCGGATTCGGGGGCACGTCGCCACCCCCGGCCGCTCCACGTTCAAGGTGTCCGCCGGGCAGCCACTGCCCCTGGGACGGGACATAGGTCCACGACAGATGGCCAGTCGCCCACGGCACGAACTCCAACCCCGCGATGGTAGCGGGGGCGCCGGCCGTGTATTCCAGAATGTCCGCCCGCGCCGTGCCGTCACCATGAACCTCCAGGGGTATGTCGCTGATGGATGTCACTTTGAACGCCTCGTCGCCGAACAACGGCATCTCCTCCGGGATCACTCCGTATTCGACACCCTCCTCTAGCAGGTGGACCAACGCCGACTCGGCCACCGTGTATTTCAGCGTCGGACTCGACGGATCATGCCCGAGCATAATCGACGGGATTCCCGGCACCGACGAGACCACTTCGAGATTGACCACGTGCGGTTCCGAGGCCGGAGACCCGCCATCGGCGACGGCTTGCACGACCAGCGTACCCTGGGGGGTTCCGAAGTCGGTCCCCATGTTGAACGTAAAGGTCCAGGTCTCGCCGCCGCCGCTTCCGTAGAAGATCCCGTTCGGGGTGATAAACCGCACCGCCCCCGGCGTGTGCCCGTTCCATTCCACGGTGGCGGTGAAGGTCTCGTCCAAATCCACGCCGTCCAGGTAGTACGCGTGGCGATCGGGCGCGGCGTATTGCGAACTCACTTCGACAACGACCGGCTCGCTTCCGCCCGTGATCGGGGTCATCGTCACGTTGATGGTGTTAGGTCGAAAAAAGGGGTCGGGAGTCGTTTCTCGCCTCAGCATCCCGCAAGAAACGACTCCCGACCCCTTTTCCCTTCGGTGGGATCGGACGCGCCAGGCCGATTGCGGCGCGCCTATTGCGGCCTTCCGCTCAGATGACGGCGTCGGCTCCCACAACGTAAATCTCTTTCGAGGCTCTATCACACGGCTTGCCCACTCGCTGTCTACGCCTCGCAGCCCGGGTCGCCCCGCAACCACGCAAGACTCGCTTCCGGCCGCCGACCAGCTTTGCCGGGCGGGATTGGCTACCCGCTGGGTTCCAACGAAAGGTTTCAGCTTCTACATCGCATCCTCCTTTCCCAGGCTTTGCCTGGCGCACCATCCGGGAATTTCGGGAAGGGCGTGCCTGTCGAAGGTTGGCTTGAGTCGACCATCGCCTGCCTCCCACTTTAGTGTCCTGTGGCGCCGGCATCCCTGTGGCGCCGGCATCCTGCCGGTGTGGGCTTCGGTCGGCCTTGCCAAGCTTGGGTGTGCGAAAAGCCCGGCTGAAGCCGGCTCGTCCAAGCATGTTGTCGACCTGCCACCACCGGCTGGAAGCCGGTGCCACACATCAATGGGCTTTCGAGGCATCGTCATCCCGGAATTCCCGGATGAACCGGATTTGTTAGGCCGGCGCCGTCTGTGGAACGAGTGGAGGGGTGTCGGCATGGCGATGAGGCGGGTAGAATGCGTGGATGAGGTTCTGGTTGATTCGCGCTCTGATGTCACTGCCCCCCCTTCTAGCCGCACTCGTGGCGTGTGGTTGCGCGGCGCCAACGCCTGAGACGTTGCATGTGGCCACGATCAACTTGGCGCATGGGCGCGGCGTTTCCACGAATCCGTTGGCCCAGATCAGCCGGTCCCGCCGAACCCTCGAAGAGAACCTTACGGCCATCGCCGCGTGCTTGAAACGGGAAGCTCCCGATGTGGTCGCGTTCCAGGAGGCCGATGCGGCGAGCGACTGGAGCGGGGACTTCGACCACGTTGCATTCCTCGCCCAGGCGGCGGGTTATCCGTACCGCCACCATGGGCTGCATATGGATTTCGATCGAGCCGGGCTGAAGCTGCACTACGGCACGGCGCTTCTGTCGCGTCGCCCGCTGGCTAACCCGCGGTCACATGACTTCGACGCCGCACTGATCGATGCGCGAAAGGGCTACGTCTCGGCGGACATCGAGTTCGCCGGTCGCCCCGTAGTGATCGTGTCGTTGCATCTAGACTCCGTATTCGCCGCCCGGCGCTGCAGCCAGGTGATCGAGCTGATCAAACAGCTTCGAGGCAATCGAGAGCCCGGGCGAACCGAGCCACGACCGGCGCCCGAACGAAGCGGACGATGGCCGGCGGGCGACCGGCACGAACCGGATGCCGCGGCCGGGCCCGAGGGGAGCCGACCGGCATTGATCGTCATGGGAGATTGCAACACTACCTGGGAAAGGGCCGACGACGCAGTGCGGCTGATCGCCAAGGAGCTGAATCTGCGCCCCTTCGAACCGGAAAGCGATCAACGGGACACCTATCCATCCACCGATCCACAGCGGCGGATTGATTGGATTCTGATCTCGAGCGAACTGCGGTTCCACCACCACCACCGCTGGCCAGACAAGCTCTCCGATCACGTCGGCGTAATGGCCGAGCTGGCCTGGCGTTAGGCGTCGCCAGGCAAGCCCAAGAGCCCCCGGCCTTGGCCGGCGGGGTGCCCGAAACCAAGCAGCACGCCTCGCGTCCAGGGCAAGCTTGAGGGAAAAGAAACGTGAGAATTCGTTTCTGCGTGCCACTGAAGGGTTGTCTGCCAGTCTCCTCTTGTGCATAATGGCACTTGACGTGAGCGCGCAGGCTGCTCGTGACAATCGGCGAAGCACCCTAGCCGCAGCCAAGTTACTTTCTGGATAGGGCTTGGATGGCAAATCAACCGGCAGCCAACCCACACATCATCGGCCTTACCGGATCCATTGGGAGTGGATGCACTTATGTTGCCGATAAGATTCTGGGGGACCTAGGATACCGCAAGATCTCCCTTTCTCAAATCCTCCGCGAATTGTACGCAAAGAAAGAGGGGACAGAACATGCGGCGGCCACGCGAGAGCAGCTGCAGGACTTCGGGGATAAAGTTCGCAACGAGAAAGACCCAGGCTACTTAGCGGAAGAGGCTGTAAAGAGAATCGACGAAGGACGGAAGGATAAACCCGAGAGCTGCTGGGTTGTGGATAGTATCAGGAACCCGGCGGAAATCCGGGTTCTCCGAGCTCACGCCCTGCCCTTCTTCCTGTTTGGGTTCTACGCTGACAAAGAAATAAGACGTGGGCGTGTCGCTGAGAGGTTGGTCGGCGAGAAGGCAGACTTTGACAGGGTTGACAAGAACGACACTGGTGAGGATAGCCCTGACCACGGGCAGCGAGTGGCTGCCTGCTTCTCCGAGGCGGACATCGTCCTAACAAACGAAGAGCACGTGCTGGTGCCAGGCAACGACGAGTTCCAAGGCCTGAAAGAAAGAATTGAGCAATACGTCGACCTCGTCTCTCGGCCGCTCCGCAAGAGCCAGCCGATCAGAAAAGAAGAGGCGTTGATGGCAATGGCCTATGCTGCGAGTCAACGCTCAAGCTGCCTGAAGCGGAAAGTTGGAGCCGTCATCGTTGATGGACTGGGAGACGTCATCAGTTCCGGTTTCAATGAAGTTCCCAAAGAAGGAAAGCCCTGCAAAAGCGACTACAACGGATGCTACAGGGAGTTCTTGCGAGCCGATTTTTCAGAATCGGTTCGGAAGGCAGGCTTGATCAAGGACGGCCTGGAGGACAAACTCGATGAGCTATTCCGAAGGAAATTCAAGATACTCGACAATTGTCGTGCCCTGCACGCGGAGGAAAATGCCATCGTGAGCTTGGCGAGAAATGGTCGGTCACCACCCCCAAACGAGTGCACTCTATATACAACGACATATCCATGTCGACTATGCGCAAATAAGATCGTCAGCGTAGGGATAGGGCGTGTCGTGTACCTTGAGCCCTACCCTGACTCGGAGGCCAAGATCATACTCGAGGCCGCTGCAACCATTGAGCAGTTCTTCCAAGGTGTGACGTTCAGGGCTTATTTTCGCGTCTACGGAGATCAAAAATGAACAAATGTCCCCGCTGCGGAAGTTGGACTCTGCAGTTCGATGAGTACTTTGGGCGATATCGCTGCTTTGACTCTGAATGTGGGTGGATGGTGCGTTCTTCCGCGGATCGCGAAATACGCAAGCTCAGAAGTAAAGTCCGACCGACCAAATTGTACTCGGCAAATGTTCTTGGCAACGAATGTGTTTCATCCTATGACGAGCAAGATGACGCTCTGTTGTTCGATTACGGTGCTGACGAACCGGCTTTCGATCTTCCCGAGAGCGACGGTCGAACCATCTGGAAAATTGGGCGACGGACGCGGTTGGTCGTGGGGTTCGTTATTTTTTATACAGAGCAATGTGATCTTCCCGACATGTACAGATCTCTCAGCGAACGCAAGGGGGAAATCGAGGCGATCCTCAGGAATACTCCGAGTCCAGTTCAGGGCGGACGCGTGACAAGGCTGCTAGTAGATAATCTCGAAGGTTGCGTTGGCATCCACACGCAAGCCGATGAAACGCACGGTTCGAAGAGTGCCGACGAGCCGTTTGAGTGCGTGATCAAGAAGGCCATGGAAATGCTCGTGAAGCTAAAACAGGGCGGAGAGAGTTGCGTCTCCTGACTGCATAGTGCCCCATCATTCGCGCGGAAAGCATGGGTGCCCGCAACCCATGCAACTGCAAGTCCCGGGCACGGAGGCCCGTGCTACTGGGGCTTGCTCCGCGTCCTCAGAGCAGCGTCTTCAGCGTTTGGCAAACCTCATCCACATCCGATTCCGCCAGCCCGCCATGAAACGGCAAAGCAATCGTGCGGGCCGCGACTCGTTCGCAGATGGGGAAATCGCCTTCTTTGAAACCCAGGTCGCGGTATGGCTTCTGCAAGTGGATGGGGGCGAAGTAGTTGCTGCAGCCGATGCCGGCGGCGCGGAGTTTTTCTATTATCTCGGCCCGGGCTTCTTCGCTGTAGTCGTCGGCTAGCTTGACCACGAAGACGAACCAGCTCATGTGGCAGTCTTCGCTGAGGCGCTGCATGGTGAGGCGGGGCTCGTCCGCCAGGCGCTCGCGGTACCAGGCGGCGACGCGGGTTCGCTTGCCGAGGATTTCCTCTACTCGGGACATCTGCACGCACCCGATGGCGGCGGCGATGTCGCTTAGGCGGTAGTTGAAGCCCAGGCGTTCGTGGGAGAGCCAGCCCATGCCGGTGTCGCGGCCCTGGTTGCGCATGGAGACGCACAGGCGAGCGGTCTCGTCGTCGTCGGTGGTGATCATGCCGCCTTCGCCGGTGGTGATCTGCTTGTTAGGGTAAAAGCCGAAGATGCCGGCGTCGCCCAGGGAGCCGGCCATGCGGCCCTTGTAGCGGCTGCCCAGGGCCTCGGCGGAGTCCTCGATGACGCGGAGGCCGCGGCGGGCGGCGATTTCCCCCAAGGCGTCCATGTCCGGAACCTGGCCGAAGACGTCTACAGGGATGACGGCCTTGGTCTTCGACGTCACAGCGGGTTCGATGCGGGAGACATCAATATTCCAGGAGTCGGGGTCGATGTCCACCAGCACAGGCGTCGCGCCTTCGAACAGCACGCAATTCGTGGTGGCGATGAACGAGAACGGCGTGCTGATGACCTCGTCGCCTCGCCCGATGCCGTACGCCCGCATGAGCAGGTGTAGGCCGGCGGTGCCGCTGGAGACGGCGACGGCGTGCTTGACGCCGACGAACTCGGCCACGGCTTTCTCGAACTTCGGACCGGTTGGTCCGAGCGAGAGCCAGCCGGATCGCAGAACCTCGGCCACGGCGTCGATTTCGTTTTCGGTAATGTCCGGGCCGGACAGTTTGATCTTCATGTTGCTCCCTCGCCCGCAATCGGGGATCGTCTTCTCGCTGTTTGTATCCTTACTTGTCCACTGGTCGGTTGAAACCGGCGGGTGGCCGTTGGGGCGGTGTTTTCCGCGATCCAGCCGCAGGCCGCTGGGCCCAGGATACCACAACACCTCCGAGTGCTCACCTTGGTTGGCGAACGCTAGCGGCTCCAAGATGACGAGTGCATCGCGCGTCGCCAAGAACGCAGCTTGACACGTGCCCGTTCATTCTGAACAATAGTTACTCATTGTTTGCTGTACTATACTCCCGCCGCTGGGATGAGATCATCGGCGTTCTCAGTTGTGCAGCGGGCAGGTTCAGGATCAAGGCCGGAGCAAGACGCGGGTCAGTCTTGCAAGAAGACAATAGAGTGAGAAAAGCCGCCGATCCAAGCTGGCCGGACGTGCTTGACGTATAAGGTTTGATGTCGACTACTGAAGAACCAGCTACGCAACCCGGGTCTTCGCGCGCCGCTGACTCGGAATCAGCCGGCGCGGAGCCATCGTCAATGACGCCTGGCATGATGGGACGATTGTTCATCGTGCCTGCGCTCATCGTCTGCGTTCTCATGGGTGTGGCGGTCGTCGTGGTGCTGTTCGGCACTACTTCGATGGAGCAGGCCGACAGCATCGACGAGCTCTTGGCCAGATTGGAACAGGGCGGCGGTGATAGGCAATTCGACCCTGTGCTCATGCCGCGAGAGAAGACCTATTGGCAGGCGGCGCAGACCTTGGCCAGGCGACTGTCCGACAAGCACCTCGAGCCGGGTGAAATCGAGCCGACGGCCCAGCGGCTGATCGCAATTCTGGGGAAGCTCGGGCCGGGTCGAGATCTCGAGGAACCAGGGGGACGCCAACAGTATTTCGTAATGATGGCCCTTTCTCAGTTGGGCACCGCTTCCGGCGTGGAGGCGCTGGCGGATTACCTGCACGATGCCAGCGGCGGCGGGCGAATTGCTGCGATGCGGGCTCTGGCGGCAATGGGCAATGTGCCCGATGCAACGGACGCCCTTTCGGCGGTGCTGCCGATGTTGGAGGATCAGCATACGACGGTCGTGCTGGTTGCCTGCGCGGCGGTGGGCGCGTTGGCCGAGCCTGGCGACGCGGCGGCGATTGCGGCCCTGTCGGCGACGCTGGAGGCGGATCGGGAAGTCCAATGGAACGCGGCGATGGCCCTGGCCCGACTTGGAAGCGTGCGTGGCAAGCGTGTCCTGATGAACATGTTGGATCGATCGTACTGGGAGGGTGTCGGTCTCGACTACGAAGAGAGCGGCAGGATGGTTCGGCGCAAGTACACCGACGTGGAGGTGTCCAACTACCTGACCGTCGCCATCAAGGCCGCGTCATGTTTGGACGACGTCGAGCTGCAAGGGCTGATCTCCGGCTTGCGTGGCGACCAGTCGCATGTGGTGAGTGAAGCGGCCCGCGAAGCCTGCCGGGGGCGCGGCGATGAGCAGAGTGTGGCGAGTCGGCGGGCTGCGATTACGAGGGCGGGCTAATGGCGACGAAGGAACTGGTAACCAAGGTCTGGATCGAGCCGGGCTGTATTGTCTGTGACGCGTGTGAGACCGCGTGCCCGGAGGTTTTCGAGGTCTTGCACGACGACGAGACGTGCGTGATCCGTCCAGAGGCCTTGGATATCGAGTTCACCAAGCCGCTGAGCGATCAAATCGGTGAAGCGGCTGAGGAGTGCCCTGTCGACGTCATCAAGTTCGAGACCGAGTCGGTTGAAGTTCCAGATGAAGCCGTCGCGGCCGGCGCCGAGCCAGTCGCCGTAGGCGCCGACCGAGCCGAGGAAACTGTTGCGACGCCCGAGGAACAAGTCGCCAAGAAGGACTCCGCCCTTGATGCCGCCGCAAAGGCGCCTTCGACGAAGGCGGCGCCGGCGAAGCCGAGAGAACTCCCAATCGCCAAGGAGCCCGATCCCGCCATCCAGGCTCTGCTCGAAGCCACGACAGTCCGCGGCGGTCGGGCGATCATGGAGAGAGACGCCGAAGCCCTCTCGGACACACTGCACAGGCTGGCCAAGTTGTCGCCGGACGAGCTGCCGCCGGATGGGCGTTTTCACCGAACGCTGGCCGGGTCTCGCCAGAAGAAGAGTGAGTCATCCAGGCGGGAATGGCTGATCGGCGGGGCATGGGCGACCTTCGCGGCCGGCTTCTTCGCCTTGCCGACAGCGGCGACGCTGCGGTTCATGATGCCCAACGTCCTCGAGCAGGAGGAGCCCAAGGTCCGCTGCGGTCCTTTGTCAAAGTACGCGGCCATGCAGTCGGGCGATGTCAACGAAGACTTCAAGCCGGTCAAGCCGTTCGGCTTCTGGATCATCCGGGAAGAAGACCGTATCTCGGCCCTGTCGATCATCTGCACGCATCTGGGCTGCATCCCCTCTTGGCTGCCGAACGATCGGAAGTTCAAATGCCCCTGCCACGGGAGCGGCTTCAAGCCCGACGGAGTCAACTTCGAGGGCCCGGCCCCGCGGCCGCTGGAGCGGTTCAAGATATACACCGAGGGCGACGAGGTGATCGTCGATCGATCGAAGAAGTTCCTGGCCATGGGGCCGGCAGATACGGCGGTTTGGAATGATCCGGATGCTTATGTGGCGGTATGAGGGAAACGTCAAAAAGTCAAAAAGTCAAAACTTCAAAACGCCGCGTGTTGGGGGGTGGTTTGATTGGATGCCGGCTTGGGGCTTCGAGGTTGATTGATGGGTTTGTTTAAGTCGTTTGACAAGTATGTGCGGGGGGGGCAGATTTGGAGTTCGGTCTTTCGACACGGGATTCCGCGCGATCGGCGGACTCGGGCGATGGCCGTGCTCAGCAATGTGTTTCTGCACCTGCATCCGGTCGCCGTGCGGAAGAGCGGGATTCGCCTTTCGTTCACATGGTGCATGGGCGGGCTCACCTTCTTCCTGTTCATCGCCGAGACCATCTCCGGCGTTCTGCTGATGTTCTACTACCGGCCGGTCGTCGAGTATGCGTACTCGGACATGATCGGCCTGCGGGCCCACGTAACGCTTGGCCTCCTGCGGGAAATCCACCGCTGGGGGGCGCATGCGATGATCATATCCATCTGGCTGCACATGCTCCGGGTGTTCCTGACCGGCAGCTACAAGCCGCCGCGGGAGTTCAACTGGGGGGTGGGCGTCGTGCTCCTGGTGCTGACGCTCTTACTTTCGTTCACCGGATACCTCCTGCCGTGGGATCAACTGGCCATGTGGGCGATTACCGTCGGCTCGAACATGGCCAGGGCGACGCCGCTTCTGGGTCATGAAGGCCCCGGCGCGGCATTAGTGATGATCGGGGATATCCCTCTCATACACGCCGGCTCCGACGCCAGATTCGGGCTGCTCGGCGGGCCATCAGTGGGGCCGAATGCCCTTTTGCGGTTTTACGTTCTGCACTGCGTTTTCATCCCTGTTGTGGTAACGGTCTTGATGGCGGTGCATTTCTGGCGAATACGCAAGGACGGCGGCATATCCGGGCCCTTGTAAGTGTACTGAGTGTGAGTGTGTGAGTGTGCCACGGTCGTGGCGGCCGCGCCGCGGGAAAAGAGAGGATGGCAAGAGCATGGGTGATACGGGCGTCTCGCCCGTAAGAACGGGACAGGCCTGGGTGGTACGGGCGTCTCGCCCGTAGGAACGAAACGGGCGAGACGCCCGTACCACCCAGAGAATCCCGTGCGGGGAGCATCGGCGTCTCGCCGGTGCGTGTCGCCCCCCGTGATCGCGCCGTGGCATGGGCCGGATCGTCGGGTCGCACCGGCGAGACGCCGATGCTCCCCGGCCCAACCATAGGTGAACCTAAACTGGAGAAGAGAACAACGGGCAAATGTCATTGAGCATGTCTTACATCTTCGCAGAGGTTGAAGCCGGCCTCGCCGCGGACGCGGGTCTCGGTGATCGGATCAAGGACGCGATCAACTATCTTTGCGCCCCATATTGGTTCGTGCCGCTGACGGTCCTGGCCTTGGTCGCCGCGCTTCTCTGGTATCGCTACTGGACGCGACCGGTGATCGCCGCGACGCTCGGCCTGCTGTTCACGGCCTTCTACGTAATCAGCGCGTTCGATCACAACTTCGCCAAGATCATCGGCAAGCCGGACAACGTCCCGATTACGATCATGATCTTCGTCACCGCCTTCCTCACCTGGGTGGCCTTCCGTCAGGCGGCGATCAACGATGCCCGCTTGGAACGCGGTGAGCCGCTGCTGGAAAGCGGGGCTGACGACAAGGTGCTGGTCTGGCCGGATCTGGTCTACATCGAGCTCATCGCTCTGATCCTCTGCACGGTCTTCCTGATCGTCTGGGCCATCTTGCTCAAGGCCCCACTCGAGCCGCCGGCCAACCCCACGAACATCCCCAACCCGTCCAAGGCCCCCTGGTACTTCCTCGGCTTGCAGGAGTTGCTCGTCTATTTCGATCCCTGGATAGCGGGCGTTCTTCTGCCCTCCTTGATCGTCGTCGGACTGATCGCCTTGCCGTACATCGACAAGAACCCCCGCGGCAGCGGCTACTACACCTTCAAAGAGCGGAAGCTCGTCATCAGCGTCTTCATGTTCGGCTGGGGCATCCTCTGGCTCCTGCTCATCGTACTCGGCACCTTCTTACGCGGGCCCAACTGGAACCTCTTCGGACCTTACGAAGCGTGGGATCCGCACCGGCCGGCGGCGCTGCTCAACGTGAACGTGTCGGACGTGTTCTGGGTGCTCCTGCCGGATTGGCTGGGCAGGAGCTGGTGGCGACCGGGCCTGCCGAACGAGGCGGCGCTTGGCGGGCTGATGCCGGCCTACCTCATTCGCGAAGCCCCGGGGCTCTTGCTGCTGACCGGGTACTTCTTTCTGTTGCCGGTGATATTGGCCAAGGGTGTGTTCAAGAAGATATACCAGGACATCGGTTTCACCAGGTTTTGCATGTTCTGGCTGCTGATGAGTTGGATGTTCCTGGTGCCGATCAAGATGGCGCTGCGTTGGTTGTTCAATCTGAAGTACTTCGTGGCGATTACCGAGTACTTCTTCAACATTTGACGGCCGCCGCGGGGCCGCAAGCCAGGCTGGTTTCGAGATGCCCATACCGACGGATACTCTGTACAACATTAAACGGCTAAACGTCATCTTCGCGCTTTGCGCCGTGCTGCTGCTGGCCGCGATGTCCTGGATGCTCTGGCACGACTATGACCGTCCTTGGCGCGACACGCAGACGGACTACTTCAACCTCCGCTCGGCGATGGCCCATTTCGAGGTGCTGGCCTACGAAAGCCCCGAGGCTCTGCGCGAGTTGGACCGGCTTCAGGCGGCGGTGGCCGAGGCCGAGGCCCGGCTCGCGACGCCGACGATGCTGAAAGAGAGCGAGCGGCTAAGCGCGCGCGAGCGGGACATCAGCGGTGAGCTGCAAAGCGCCTCTTTGGCCTTTGGCAACCAGAACGCCGAATTGCAGGTTCTGGCCTTCGAGTACGAGGAGTCCAAAACCCTGGCCGGCGAGGATGACCCCGCCACGGTGGCCATGAGGGCGGAACATGACGAACAGAGTGAGTCGCTGGCCGTCCTAAAGCAGCGGGAGGACCGGCTGCAGGACGAGCTGCGCGAGGTGCAGGCCGGGATCAAGAGCATGTACCTCGGCCGCGAGCTTGCCCGGAAAGAGCTGTCCGCCTACGAGAAGGGTAGAAGCGACGCCGAGACACGTTTCCGAATGTTCGGGCCGGGCTTCAGCCGGCTGGCGTTCAACCTGCCGGGGCTGGATTTCGCCGCGCCCAAGGGCGTGGCCGGGCGGCAAGAGGTCCGGCAGGTGTTCATGCCCTCGATTCGTTTTGATTACAACTTTGTTGATTCCTACGTAACCGACCGCTGCATCACCTGCCATGTAGGCATCGACGACCCCGAGCTGACTATCGAAAACTTCGTCGCCAAGGCCCAGGCCGCCATGACCGCCGAGCAGGTCTCCTCGGTGCTCCGCGAGGAGAACGTCCGGCTACAAGAGAGACTGCTGGGCCGACTCCAGCGATCCGGCGATGATCAGTTGTTACAGCCTGGCGGAAAGTCAACGGCCGACGCCATCGCGGACCGCGGCAAGTTCGTGGATTCCCTTGTTCACGCGGCCAACACGTTCTTGGAGAGGAACGACCGGCCCTTGATTGACCAGGCCGGCATCGTTGCCGAATTCGCCACCGGCGAGGCCGTGACCAGAGATGCGGTAATGGAGGCCGTATCCACCGCGGCCAGGGCGATCCTCACCGCTGCCAGGCCCTTCGCCGCCGACGGCAAGACCCAATTGCCGCTCGCTGACATGACCGACCGGCAGCGCGATGACTATTCAGCAAGAGTCCTGGCGGCGATAAACGCCTACTTCCGACGCGAGGGCCTGCCGCCGATCACCTTCGACAAAGTCCTGCGAGCCCATCCCGATCTGAATCTGTACATCTCCGTCGACTCGCCGCACCCGATGGCCAAGATGGGCTGCACGGTCTGTCACGAGGGCAGCGGCCAAGAGACCGACTTCGTCCTGGCGGCCCACACGCCCAAGAGCCCCGCGGAGAAGGAGGCCTGGGAGGAGTACTACGTCAAGAAGGAGCTGGGCATCCCCCTGGCCACCTTCCATCTCGTCGAGGAGTATTGGGAACGCCCCATGCTCTTGCCGGACTACACCGCGGCGAGCTGTCGAAAGTGTCACGACCAGACCTACGACTTGCAGCGATATCAGGGCCGCCCGCTGGAATCCGCGGAGCGAGTCGTCCAGGGGCGGGATTTGTTCACCTCCCTGGGTTGCATCGACTGTCACAACGTCGAGGGCCTTTCGGAGTATCGACGCGTGGGCACCGACCTTACCCACGTCGCCGACAAGCTCTCGGCCGGCTTCATGGAGCGATGGATCGAGTATCCCAACAACTTCCGCCCTTCGACGAGAATGCCCCACTTCTTCCACCAGGAAAACAATCAGCCGACGGACGCCCTGCCGACGGTGGTCAACGAGTTCGACCCGGACCCGATCTTGCGTACGGAGACGGAAATCCAGGCGATTACCTATTTCTTGCGGACGTTTTCGACTTCGTACGAGCCTGCGCCCTTGCCCGAGGGCCTCGCCGGTGACGCGGCCCGCGGGGCCGATCTGTTCGTCTCGACCGGCTGCCTGGCCTGTCATGCGAACCTCGACGCCGTCGACCGGTTGGACGAAGACGGCCGGAGTTTCGGTGAAGTCTGGATCACGGCTGACCTGCGCGATGCCGCCAAGCGCGGTGGCGCCGAGCTGTCCGCCGAAGATGCCGGGCGACAGGTCGCGGCGATGTCGAAGAACGAGCGAGTGCGTTACGCGATGCGGAATCTGACGCCGGACCGTCGTGCGAAGGCCCTGGCGGCTCGAGATGCCGCCATCCTGCACGCCGCCGAGCGAGGCGAGGATCCCGAGGAGGAGCTCTACGTCCCGCCGGCCTTTACCCGATATGCCCCGGAACTCTCGGGGATCGGCTCTAAGCTGGTGAAAGACGCCGGCGAAATCGATCAGGTCGTCCAGGGCACGACGTGGCTCTACAACTGGCTGGCTGAGCCGCGGCACTACCACGCCCTCACCAAGATGCCGGTAATCTTCCGAGAAAACCAGTACTGGCAATTGCCCGAGGCCGAGCGAAAACAGCACAAGGATCAGGACATCCTCGACGTCGCGGCCTATCTGCTGACATTGCGGCATGACGACTTCGACCAGACGCCCATCCCGGATGATCAGCTTCATGCCGAAAAGCGAAGCGAGCTCATCCTCGCCCTTCTCAGCGGGCAAAACACCCAGAGCGTCTCCGGCAAGATACTCAACGACGAGAAGTTCGACGAATCCGCCCCCTACGGCGAAATGACCCGGGCAATCGTCGCCCAGACCTACAACTCCCTCGGCGGCGGACCCCGAGGCAGGGCCCGAGCCCAGGCGATTATCGAGGCCAAGTCCGCCAGCCTGCCCGACCGGCGGAAGCTCTTCCTGGGAATGAAGATGATCGGCCACTACGGCTGCTTCGCCTGTCATGACATCCCCGGCTTCGAGGACACCGCCCGACCGGGAACGGACATGAGCCTTTGGGCGGAGAAGTTCATGAGCCAACTGGACTTCGGCTTCTACGCCCCGCTCTTCGAGGAGGAGTTGGAGCATCAGCCGGAGGTCTTCGCGAACCTATACCTGGAGACCGCGGCGGGGGACCACGACCACCTCATCCGCGACGCCACCGGCAATAGCCCGCACACCATCCTGCACAACCACGGGGCTTTCGCCTACCACAAGATGCGTAACCCCCGCATTTGGGATCGCGGCAAGATCAAGAAGCCGTACGAAAAACTGAAGATGCCCAATTACTTTCTCACCGACGAGGAAGCCAAGTCGGTGGTGACCTTCCTGTTGAGCCGCCGCGGAGCGAATGTGCGGGAGGACGTGCGCATTGCCTATGGGTCGTCTCCCCTGGGGAAGATCGCCGCCGGCAGGGCACTCGCCGCGGAGTTGAACTGCGTCGGCTGCCACGTAATCGAGGATACCGCCCCTCTGCTGCACCAGTATTACACCGACAACCCCGATGTCGGCGACGAGTTTCCTTTCGGGGCCAGGTTCAAGCCTCCGCTCTTGTGGGGCGAGGGGGCGAAGGTCCAGTACGACTGGCTCTTCAAGTTCCTCAACAACGTCGAGATGCTGCGGCCCTGGCTCAATGTCCGCATGCCGAGCTTCGACCTCACGACGGAGGATACTACCCGATTGGTGGAGTACTTCGCCGGCCTGAGCCAATACGATTCCGGCATGTTGCAAGGGCAGCTTGCTCCGGTGGTGAAGTACCTGCAGCGGGTCCACTCGATAGGCGGAGCACCCGCCGGCGAAGAAGATGCGCCGATGCCGGACTGGTTCCTGGAAGACCGGTTCGCGGGCCAGGCGGAGTTCCTCAAGCAATACGCCCTGATGCACGAACAAGTCCGCCCCTACGATTTCGACGTGAGCTACGCCCAGACCAGAGCCGAGAAGATCGAGACCCTGGGCCCGACCTACGACAAGATCACCCAGCGGTTCGAGTTTCTATCCGGCCTGTTCGACGTGGAATACCCTTTCACGAACGCCACGGCCCACGGCTTGGATGACGCCGGGTTCAAGCTCGGCGAGGATCTCTTTTACAATCAGCGCTGCCTGGCCTGTCACGTCGCCGGCGATCCGTCGGTGAAAGGCACCACGACAAACATAACGGCCCCCAATTTCGCCCTGACCGGCGAGCGTCTGCGCTACGATTGGGTAATCAAGTGGCTCCAGGATCCGCAGGCCATCCAGCCGGGGGCGAACATGCCCCAGATATTCCAGGGCGGCGGCAGCGCGTTCGCCTCGCTGCCACCCGAGGCTCGGGACGAGTTGGAAGCCAAGTTCGGCAAGACGCCGGAGGAGCAGGTCGCCCTGCTAGTCGATTTTCTCTTCGAGCTCGGTGCCCGCCGCTACACGGCCGTTCAGCCGGGCGGACTCGGTGAAGAGGAAGGCGAACAGGAAGGCGATCTCGACCCTGACGAGTTCGACGATGAGTTCGGCGACGATGGCGACCCGATGGCGGAAGACGAATTCGAGGACGAGTTCGAGGATGATTCAGGCGGAGGTTCGAGTTAGACCCGCTGGCGAACAGAGCCGCGACCGTGAGGGAGCGGTTGAGAACGGGATCCTATGCCGGCGCGACGCGAGCAATAGTGTGACTCCATTGTCCGAGCAAAGATGACTGGAGCTTCGACAGTACTGAGAAGGGCGAGACGCCTGGGTAGGACTCCGCCGCATTGTTCTTCGGTTGGACGTCCTGTTCGATCCGAGCGCTCTGCTCAACCGCTTCCTTACGGGCGCGGCTCTGATCGGACGGCGCGGCTCCGGCGGAGCCAGTAGTTTGGGAAGAGAGCCGATTTTGGGAGAAAAACCTCATGTTAGGCCCGCCGGCAGGGAGCTTGCGGGATACCAGTGGATACCAACAACGTTAGAAGGAGAGAGTGATGTTGATGAAGAAGAGTATGCTAGCCGCGGCGGCCGCGGCCGTCTGTTTCGTCGGCCTCTCAGGTATCGCCGTTGCCGACGACGAGAAGGGCACCGCCGTCATAAAGGGCAAAGTCCTCTTTGCCGGCGAGAAGCCCAAGCTCAAGGCCGTAAAGATGAGCGGTGACAAGGTCTGCACCAAAGGCAAGAAGAAGGCCGTGCCGGGTCTTCGCGTCTGGAAAGACGGCACCGTCCCGTATGCGTTCGTCTATATCAAGAAGGGCATCGAGGGCAAGTACACCCCCCCGACCGAGCCGGTCGTGCTCGATCAGAAGGGCTGCATGTACCGCCCGCACGTCTTCGGGATGGTCGCCGGTCAGCCGCTGCAGATCAGCAACAGCGATCCGACCGCCCACAACATCCACTCCTTGCCGAAGAAGAACACGGAGTTCAACTTCAGCCAGCCGAACGAGGGAATGAAGACGGTCCGCAAGGGCCGCGACACCTTCACCAAGCCGGAAGTGATGATCCGAATCAAGTGCGACGTCCACGGATGGATGGAGGCATTTTGCGGCGTTCTGTCTCACCCCTTCTTCGACGTCACCGCGAAGCCGGGCACATTCGAGATCAAGGAGTTGCCCGCCGGCGAGTACGAGATCGAGGCCTGGCACGAACGCTTCGGACGCATCACCCAAACAGTCAAGGTGGCGGACGGCGAGACCAAGGAGATCGAGCTGACACTGCCGGGCTCGCGCAAGAAGGCCTCGGCCAATGACGTGACCCGGACGATCAAGCTGGCGTCCGGCAGCGCCACCGCGAATGGAGATGCGCCAGCCGCGTGCTGCGCCGAGCCTACCGGGGACACCGCAACAAAGGCCGTCGCCGCAAGCCCATCCGTCGAAATCCAGCGAATCGCGGACGAGGCGGACCGACCCGGTGTCTGACCCCCCCCCAAGCCCAAACAGGGCGTCCGGCTCCCAGAGGCGGGCGCCCTGATCTTCTTCACCGCAAGCGTGCGTGCTGTGCCACTGGCGGCTTGTCCGCCAGTGCGATTCCAGGTAAGCGTCCGGCCGGCACGCTGGGGCACTGGCATCAGGCCGTGGGGTGATCTTGCACATGATTCCCCTGCCAGCCACTGGCGGGCAAGCCGCCAGTGGCACCCGGCGCGTGTGCGGCGGTGCGGCGGTGCTGCGGAGAGAAAGGGTGGTACGGGCGTCTCGCCCGTAAGAACGCGACGGGCTTTGGAGCCCGTACCGCCCAGATCAGATGCAAACCAAATGAATCACAAAACTAGCGCACCGGCTGCCGAAACGTAAAGCCCGCCACGCGCCAAGCGCCCTCCTCCTGTTTGAGCGTGATCTGGAACCTGGCCGTAATCGGCGTAACGAACGGCGGGTCTCCCGCCAGAGCAACCGAACGGACACGCTTCTTGAACTCGCCGGTACCTCTAGCCAGCGGCTTGCCGTCCTGGCCTTCGGCGCCTTCAAGTGACTTCTCGATCTCGGCAAGGCGCCGGGCGTCCTCGGGGCGTCGAGCCTCGACGTAGGCAGTGACACTCTCGCCGGGCGCCGGATTCTGAGGCTTCACTGTCAGAGTGTCGAACTGAAACCCATCCGCATAGTAGGCCGCGAGGGAGACCCAAGATTCCGTGACGGTAGTCGTGGCCGCCTCTTCAGTAAGACCTATCGGGCGCCCCGCGCCTCGCGACGCCTGAAGCCTGCTGAGGACTTCCCGGCCGGCCACGAGGCTACTGACCGCGCCCATACTGCTGGTGTAGGCATCCGCGTGCTCGCCCTTGCCCAAGCCGGCCGACCGCGCGGACTGAGCCTCGCCCAGAGCATTCAGGAAGGCGACAGCCACATCGACAGGACTCGCGCTGGGCGAGACCGCGGTCTTTCCGCCAGAGAACTCCACGCCCTGCGATGCCCGATGGCGTCGTTTGTCCTCACAGCCGGCCAATGCCACAACGGCGATTGCCAACCACGGCAGGGAGCACGCAATTGCAATGTGTCGTGTTCGGTTCATGAGGGGAAGTCTACGCCAGCGACCGCTCTGTGGCAATGGACGAGCGGATGCAAAGCTTGCCCCGACCGTGTCGGCGCGAAGCATGCCCGTTTTGCTGCCGTGTCGTCAGCGTTCGCATCCCCATTATGATCCGGAATGGCGACGGCGCGCTCGCCCGCGAGTCACGGCTAAACGGACGTGTGGCTGGAGTGACCCGCTTGTGGGATTCTCGCGGATTTGGATCGTGCGACGGCGTCGGACGTGATCGCCGACAGGATGTCCACCGGGCCTGGCAGTCGCTGCCTGATACGGTCCTCGAGGGAATCCAGCTCCTTGACCGTGAGCATCGGTAGAAGCCGTGCCAGCCTGCCGATGGCTTGGTCTTTGCGATCATCGCCGGAGTGCGGGAGACGGGTGTCTTGCTCGAACATGGGACATACCCCCTTAGGCCTGGCCTGGGGACCAGCGGTTCTAGGACGAACACTTCGATCACGGGCTCCGTATCAAGCCGCGGCGCCAATCCACCCGCCGCTCGAGCCTCGATCCTGTTCGCATCAAGCAACAATCGGAAATGCGGGGCCTAGAGTTGCGTTTGCAGTGTGGTTAATTGGGTCATCGTTCGCCAAGTGGTCGCAGTCCGGTATTGGCCGGTGACGATGGATTGCGGGCGGACAGAAATGGACTCGCGCGCCGGCGACCGGCCGGCGGAAACGCTAATTCATGCTACCCCGCCATGTGTCCGATGACTCGGTACTGGATAAGCTGCCGGGACGTGCCCGCTGGCGAGGGTCCATAACCAAACAGGGTAAGGTGAGGGCAAAATGAGTACGACAATGACAGCAGAGTTGGACCAGGCCACCGCTCAGGCTTCGGGTGCCGCCACTCATACCCACGGCGGTAAGTACCTGACTTTCAAGCTGGCCGACGAGGAATACGGCGTCGAAATCCTGAAGGTCCGCGAGATCAACGGGATCATGGATATCACCTCCGTTCCCCAGATGCCGTCCTACATGAAAGGCGTGATCAATCTGCGTGGGAAGGTTATTCCCGTCGTGGACCTTCGCCTGAAGTTCGCCCTGACGGAGATCGAGCACACCGAACAGACCTGCATCATTGTCGTCGATGTAGGCAAGGAGATCGGGATCATTGTCGACACCGTCTCCGAGGTGCTCGATATCACCGGCGATAACATCGAGCCGCCACCTCAGATGGGTGGATCGGTCGACTCCTCGTTCATCCTCGGCATGGGCAAGGTCAGCGACACGGTCAAGATTCTGCTGGACATCGACAAGGTGCTTGCCAGCGATGAATTGGCCGACATCACCGCCATCGCCGACGCGAACAGCTGCGACGACGACGACAACTAGCCCCCCCGGGGCATGGCCGCGGCCAAACAACTATCTCGCAGCCCCCGTACAGGGTCGGCGAAAGTCCTCAGCTCAGCCTGAGACATCTCGCTCTCCCCGTGCGGGGGCATCTTTGTTGCCGCCAGTCACTCCGATAGGGGCGAAGGACCGCGGACACGACAGAGCAGAGCCGCGTCCTCCATCGAGCCGACCGCCCTTGACGTGTTGTTTCCAGTCAAACCCACGAAGAACCAGACCTATCGGGCGTCCATCCCCACGCCGATACGGGTTCTCGGTCGTGGTTACGGAATGCGGCGTGAGGCCATACTTGCCTGAACATCCAATTGTGCGAAAATCTGATATGGATTTTCCCTACTCCGGCGACTACGATCCTACCGGTCGGCGGACAGGCGAATTGTCACCGGAAGGGGAACACGATGACCATCTCCGAGAAAATGAACCAGGCGCTCAACCACCAGATCACCAACGAGCTCGCCGCCTCCCACACCTACCTATCCATGTCACAGTGCTTTGACAAGATGGGCCTGAAGGTATTCGCCAAGCGGTTCTTCGACCAGGCGGAGGAGGAGCGGAACCATGCCATGAGGATCATCAAGTACACGCAGGACGTCGATGGCACGGTGGTTCTCGGGGCAATCCCCAAACCACGGACCGACTACACCAACGTCGAAGCGATTGTGGCATTCGCTTTGGAGGCGGAAAACGAAGTCACCAGACAGGTCAACGAGCTTGTCGCCGCGGCGGAGACGGAGAACGACTACGCCACGCGCAGCTTCCTCCACTGGTTCCTGGACGAGCAGGTCAGGGAGGCCGCCGCTATGCACGAGATTCTCCAATTGGTCAGACTGGCCGGCGAGTCGAACATGCTCGTGCTGGAAGCGCGGCTGGAGCGAGAATCGCCGTTACCGCATTGATGCCACTATGCCCGGCGGAGTGGTGGCTTTGCCCCGGTGTTACTGAGTGTCCATAGTCGGGTGCCCCATCCTTTCCGAAGGAAAGGGTGGGGGATTTGCCTGTTGCCGTGACTTGTTCGCCCACTGGAATCGAGCAGGCCCCATTCTGGAATGAAGTGATTCCCCACCCTTCGCTGCGCGAAGGATGGGGCACCCATGCACCCACTCCCTCGGCAATCCCGAGCCCAAGCTGGCACCAACGCGCTCCCCTTCGGGTCGCGGCTAAACGGCACTGTGGCAAGCGGCTAGGCGTTGTGGCTAGCGGCTATGCGTTGACTATCGCGTGGCACATCTCCACTACTTGGCGCATCTCCCTCACGTCATGCACGCGCAGGATGTCCACGCCCTGCAGAGCACAATGGGCTACCGTCGCCGCGGTTCCCATGAGACGGCTGGCGGTTCCGGACTGGGACAGCACTTCGCCGTGCAGACGCTTTCTGGAAGTCCCCACGAGCAGCGGCAAGCGACGCCGCAATGAGGAAACCGAACGCAGCAGCGCCAAGTTGTGGGCGGTTGTCTTGCCGAAGCCGATGCCGGGGTCGACGATCATCTTGTCCACGTTTACGCCGGCGGCCGAGAGAGCCTCGGCCCGCTCCTCGAGAAATGCGGCCACTTCCGCGACGACGTCGTCATAGCGAGGAGCGTTCTGCATCGTCTCCGGCGTGCCCCGCATGTGCATGGCCACGAACGGCACATTGCGTTCGGCCAGCAGGCCAATCATCGCCTCGTCGTGCATACATGCCGAAACATCGTTGACGATGTCCGCCCCGGCGTCCAAGGCCGCGGCGGCTACGGCGGCCGATCGGGTGTCGATCGAGATGGGCACGCCGACGCCCTGGGCTCTGGCGTGCTTGATCACCGGAAACACGCGACGAATCTGCTCTTCCGCGGAGACCGGCCCGGCTCCAGGCCGAGTTGACTCGCCGCCGACGTCGATCAGGTCCGCCCCCTCGGCGACCATCTTGCACGCCCTGACGACTGCGGCGGCCGGCTCGTAGTACGTCCCCCCATCGCTGAAGCTATCGGGCGTGACATTCAGGATGCCCATAATCAAGGCACGCCCGCCGAACGTCAGCCGCCCATGCGACGTATCAAGCTGGAGGATGCGTCGATTTCCCGATTGATCACTTCTCGCATGCATGAGACCATGTTACGCTGCCGCCTCAACGATCGGAAGCAATGAACTCGGACACCATCGAACGCGATTGTCAGTCGGCTCCCGTGAGATCGAGTGGGTCTTGTGGCCTTGCCAGCACCGCGCTCATGCTTGTGCTGGTGGGGGCGGCGGCCGTCGCTTTCGGCTGGCCGACGCGAGATGGGGCCTTTCTCAGCGGAGACGACCAGCGGTTTGTGGTCGAGCAGGTCTATGTAGCCCGGCCCTCTCTCGCCCACGCCGCGAAGCTGCTGGGAATGGTCCATGGCGATCTCTACCAGCCGGCCCCGATGCTCAGCTTCCAGGCGAACTATGCCCTGGCCGCGGCCGAACCCGACTCCCGCTTCGGCGTATCGCCGCGGGCGTTTCACCTGACGAACATCGCCCTGCACGCGGCTTGCGCGATGTTGGCGTGCATGGTGGCTCTGCTGTTGGCGCGCTCGGGCCCGGTGGCCTTGTTGACGGGGCTGATGTTCGCCTGTCACCCGATGGCCATGGAACCGGTGGCCTGGATCAGCGGCCGGATGATCCTCATGGCCGCGTTCTTTTCGCTGCTGACGATGCTGGCGTGTCTTGGTGGCCGCGTCGAGGGCAAAGGGGCGATCCTGGCGGGTCTGGTCTGGCTGGGGGCCCTGCTATCGAAAGTCCTGCCGAGCGTGCCGTTGGCGGCAGCCTGGCTGGACTATAGGCGCAATGGGTGGCCGGGGCGACGGCGGATGATCCTCTATGCCGTCCTGCTGGCCGCCGGCGGAGTGGCGGTTTGTGGAGGGTTATACACCACGTCGCGTTTCGGCATGATAGAGGGGACCGAGACTGAGGCCACTACCGGCCTTCCCGTGCGAGTCCTCCTCGCGGGGTCGTACTACCTGGAGAGCTACATCTGGCCGAGCCGCATGGCCGCGTGGTCTCCGCCGCCGGAGAACGTGGTCCTCTTCTCCTCCGAGTGCGCGGTGGCCGCTTTGGAATGGGCGTTCTTCGGCATTCTCATGCTGGCCGCATGGCGACGGGAGCGTCTGGCATTCACCGGGCTGGTTCTGTTCGTCATTCTCCTAGCCCCGTTCCTCGCGGCCGGGGCGGTCAGGAGAATGTTCACCGCGGACCGCTACATGTACCTGCCGATGCTCGGCCTGCACCTGGCAGCCGCGGCAACACTGATGCGCCTACATGGAAATCTCGCACGGCGAATCCCTGAGCGAGCCGCCCTGGCGACGGGCTTCCTGCTGGTGGGCTTGCTGGCGGTCTTCGGCGTATGGGGGACGGTGGCCTGGGAACATGCGGCTTTGTGGAAGGACACGGTATCGAGAGACAAGCGCATCGTGTCTGTTTACCCTGATCGTGTCGAGGTCCGCATCGAGCTTGCCAGGGCGCACATCTTCCAGAATCAACCAGACGCCGCCCTTCAGGCCATTGCGGCGGCTCGCAGGCGCTGGCCGAACGAGGCCCGATTGGCCGCGGAAGCGGGAGAAGCGTATCGCCTGTTGCGGGACTGGCCACAGGCGGCGGTGGAGCTGGAGGAGGCGGCGCGACGCCTCCCCTATCGCTCGCGCACTCTTTACCATTACGCCCTGACGCTCGAAGAACTCGGCCGGGATGAAGAGGCTCGGTCGGTGTACGGCCGGATCATCGAGAGGGAAGGCTCCTTCCTGCCGGCGGTCACGGCCCTGGCCCGAAGCCATCGCGACGCCGGCGAAACCGTCGAAGCGATTCGGCTGTTCGAGAAGGCCCTCGAGATCAACCCGCGTCACCGCGACTGCCTGTTCGAGTTGGCGCTTTTGCGCATCCGTTCGCAATCGTGGGATTCCGCCGCGATGCTGCTCCGCCGCATCGTGGAGCTGGACGCGGAAGACTCGCAGGCCTGGCTGAACCTCGGTGTAGCGCTAGCGAACCTGGGCGAGACCGACGAGGCCGCGGCGATCTATGATCGACTCATTGCCAGGGAGCCCGCCGCCATCGCCCCGAGGCTGAACAGGGCGAACCTGCTGGCAGTCGCCGGGCGGCTGGACGAAGCGGAGATCGACTTCCGAGCCGTGCTTGCATCGCATCCCGATTCCCTTAGCGCCGCCGTGGGGCTGCACGAATTGTTGCAGACAGCGGGGCGATTCGGCGAGCTTGTCGAGCTGTGGTCGGACTATGAGGCCGACGGACAGGCTCCGGCGGAGAAACCGGCGTGGCTCGCGTGGAGCCATGCTCTTGCCGGAGACGCCGAGGCGGCTACTATCGAGGCCGAGACGGTATCGCGCGACGCATCCGTCAGACCGTTTGTCGATTGGGCGTTGGCCTACGCGGCATTGAAGAATGGCGAGCTGCGGCGATTCCGCGATGCTCTCGGCACGCCACGCGTTTTTCGCGTGGTTTCCCCTGCGCAACGGGACCAGGCCCGCGTGGTACTTGCGGCCCTGTCCGCCCTACCCGAGGAATTGCGCAACACCGCCGCCGGCCACTATGCCCTGGCCAGAGCCCTGCTCTTCGCGGATGATGCGACGAATGCCCGCGCGGTGGCCGAGAAGATCGTCACCATGCCCGATGCGTCCGACTGGGTGGCGGCGGCGAAAGAACTGTCGGCCGTCCTGGATCGAGCGGAGAACGCAACTGGTCCGTAGACTTGACGTGAGTGGTAGCTGGCGAACAGAGCCGCGCCCGCAAGGAAGCGGTTACCAAGTGCGCCGGCATCTGGCCCGCCCATGAGCACCCAGCCGCCGCCGCTGAACTCGAGGACAAGATCGCCTGCGCCGCCGGAGCCGGTTTGACTTATTGGGCGCGTCATTGCGGCAATGGACGCCTTGGGTAACCGCTCCCTTACGGTCGCGGCTCTGCTCGGAAGTCGCGGCTCTGATCGGAAATCGCGGCTCTGATCGCTCCACCATGTTGGGAGACGAGCCAGGTAAAAGCCGATATCGAACCTACCGGCCCCGCGGACGACCCAGAGGGCCGGCGACAATGGGGACACGATCCCCGAATGGAGAACTCATGAAGGCATTAGTAACAGGCGGCGCCGGTTTCATCGGATCCCATCTCTGCGAACGCCTACTTCTAAATGGGCACGAGGTAACCGCCCTGGACGATCTGAGCACCGGCGACATGGCCAACCTCGTCGGCGTCATCGACAACCCGAAGTTCCGCTTCGTCTTCGACAACGTCCGCCAGCCCGAGACGATGCACGTCATTATGGAACAATGCGACGTGGTGTTTCACCTTGCCGCCGCCGTCGGGGTGCAGCTCATCGTCGACCAGCCGGTCCACACCATCGAAACCAACATCCACGGCAGCGAAGTCGTCCTCGACATCGCCAACAAGTTCCGCCGCCCGGTCCTACTGGCCTCTTCCAGCGAGGTCTACGGCAAGAGCGAGAAGGTGCCCTTCCGTGAGGACGACGACACCATGCAGGGGGCGACGAAGTTCTCCCGCTGGGCCTACGCCTGCTCCAAGGCCATCGACGAGTTCCTCGGCCTGGCCTATCACGAGGAGTTCGACCTTCCGGTGGTCGTGGCCAGGTTTTTCAACACCGTCGGCCCGCGTCAGAAGGGACAGTACGGAATGGTAATTCCCCGTTTTGTCGAGAGAGCCTTGAAAGGTGAACCGCTGCTCATCTACGGCACCGGCAAGCAGTCTCGCTGTTTCGCGGCCGTGGACGACGTGGTCGGGGCGATCATCGATTTGATGAACTGCCAGACGGCGTATGGTCGAGTGTTCAACATCGGCGCCACCGAGGAGATCACCATCGCCGACCTGGCCGCCCGGATCATCAAGATGACCGGCAGCAGCAGCAAGACGGAGTACCTGTCATACGAAGAGGCCTACGGCCGCCCCTTCGACGACATGCTCCGCCGCGTCCCCTGCCTCGATCGGATTCACGCGGCGGTAGGCTATGAGCCCAAGATCAGCCTGGACGAGGTTCTCGTTAGAATCATTGAAGAGCAACGCGCCAAGCTGGCGGCCCACGACTGACTCGCGTCCTCTGAGCAGAGCCGCGACATCTGAGCAGAGCCGCGAAGCGGATCGGAGCCGCGACCGTGAGGGAGCGCTTGGGGAAACCGCCCGAGTCGGATGCCACCTTACACGCATGACAGAAGCTTGGGTGCCCATCCTTTCCGAAGGAAAGGGTGGGGGATTGCGTGATACCCCACCCTTCGCCGCTGCGAAGGATGGGCACCCAAGCATAATGCCCAGCGCTCGCCCTCCCCATCCTTTCCGCAGGCAAAGTTGGGATACTGCGCTAATTGCTCGAACCGGCACGGGTATCACTGATACCTCGGCAGCGCAGCCTCTTGACGTCGTGACAGCCCACCTTTCGCTGCCGCGAAGGATGGGACGCCCGCGCCAACGCTAGGCCCGGCATTCATGCCGGGTTGAGGGTTCGTCGTCTGATTCGTGAGACCCCGGTTCACCGGGGTTCTCGATGGTGGTCTTCAGACATGGCAGGCTGAGGCAGCGTGATCGTCAGGCGGGAGCTAGTGTGATCAGGCGGTTGAAACAGGGCAAAAGCCCAAAGGATACACCCGGGCAACGAGAAGCCGGCTGGAAGCGGGCTCGAGGCAAACCGCCGGCCTTCGAAACCCGGCATGGTTGCCAACGGGGCCGCCCTCATGGATCGGAAGGTGTGTTCGATCTGAGCGCTCTCCTCAACCGCTCCCTTACGGTCGCGGCTCTGTTCAGAGCGACGCCCGCCGCGCGCATGAAAAAGCCCCGGCCGCAATGGACCGGGGCTTCGATTGTGTCTGTAGTAAGCTCGCCGCAAGAGGCGACTACTTCCAATGCTCTTCGACCCAGGCGACCAACTCCTTGACGTGGGTGACGCTGGCGTCGAGGTTCTTCTTTTCGCCGGCATCGAGGTTGACCTCGAGGACCTTCTCTACGCCGCCGCTGCCCAGGATGCAGGGCACGCCGACGAAGTAACCGCCGATGCCGTACTCCTTGTCGCAGTACGCGGCGCACGGCAGGATGCGGCGCTGATCCTTGATGATCGCCTCGGCCATCTGGACCGATGCCGCCGCCGGGGCGTAATACGCACTCGTGCCCATCAGCTTGACGATCTCGCCGCCGCCCTTCTTCGTTCGGGCGATGATGGCGTCCAGGCGTTCCTTGGGGATCAAGTCGGTGACGGGAATACCGGCCACACTGGTGTATCTCGGCAGGGGCACCATGTCGTCGCCGTGGCCACCCATGAGCAGGGCGTTGATGTCCTTGACGCTGCAGTTCAGCTCCATGGCGATGAACGCCCGGAAGCGGCCGATGTCCAGGATGCCGGCCTGGCCGACGATGCGATTGGTGGGTATGCCAGTGGCCTTCCACGCCGTCTGCACCATGGCATCGAGTGGATTCGCAACGATGATGAATACCGCATCGGGGCTGGCCGCGTAGGACTGCTCGCTGACGCTGCGGACGATGCCCATGTTCGTAGACATGAGGTCGTCGCGGCTCATGCCCGGCTTGCGGGGGATGCCGCTGGTGATGATGACGACATCCGAGCCGGAGGTGGCGTCGTAGGTGTTCGTGCCGGTGACTTTGGCGTCGAACTTGTCGATGGGGCCGGCCTGGCAGAGGTCGAGCCCCTTGCCCTGCGGCATGCCTTCGACGATGTCCAGGAGGACGACGTCTCCCAGCTCCTTCATCGCAGCCCACGCGGCGCAACTCTCGCCGACGTGCCCTGCCCCAATAACGGTGATCTTTGGTCTGCGCATGGTAATAACTCCTCAAACATGATGTTGACCTGTAAGCGCGAGTATCGTACAGGCGATGGCGGCGGGCGGGAAGGGGGGCAATCGTGGATTTCCAACTGGCTGCCTTCTGCCCTAAGAGCCCCCGAGCTTGCTCGGGGGGTAGCCGCGAACTGCTCACGACGTACCCTCCGACCAAGGTCGGGGACTCTTGGCAAGGTCGGGGGCACTTGGGCAAGGTCGGGGACGCTTGGGCAAGGTCGAGGACGCTTGGCCGCACTCGGCCTGGGTGGTGTGGGATGGGTGGTACGGGCGTCTCGCCCGTCAGGCCACTGGCCGCGGCCCACCTTCTCCAACGCCACCATCCGAACTACACTCAGCCCATGAACCACCCCAAATCACGCTACGACGCCACCGGCATCTTCTTCGTCGTGGCAACCCTCCTCGGCTGGTCCAGCGTCCTCCTCTTCCTCGAATACCTAACGCCATTCATCGACGCGTGGACCGCCAACGGATGGCGATACGGGCTCTCGGCGCTCCTCTGGCTGCCGCTGCTGGTAGTCGGACTGGCGAGGGGAACGCTACCCGAACGAATCTGGCTGCGGGCACTTCCACCCGCCCTGGTGAACTGCGCCGGTCAAGTCTGCTTCGCGCTCACCGTCTACTATATCGAACCCGGGCTCGCGGGGTTCCTGCTCCGCATCTCGCTCATTTTCTCGACCGCGGGAGCATTGCTGCTCTTCGCCGACGAGCGTGTTCTGATCCGCAGTGGGTTGTTCTGGGGCGGAATGGGCCTCGTCGTGATCGGCTCTGTGGGGACCATCCTGCTGGGGGCCTCGCCGATCGAAGGCGCGACGGCCACCGGCGTCGCCCTGGGGCTCGGCGCGGGGGCCTGCTTCGGCCTTTACGGAGTCAGCGTGCAATACTGGATGAGGGACATTCCCGCGATGACCTCCTTCGCCGCGATCTCCCTCTATACGGCGATCGGCATGGTGGTGGTGATGGTCTTCAAGGGCGAATCGAGTGGCCTCGGTGCGTTCGATCTCAGCGCCTTCAACTGGATGATGCTGGTTCTCTCCGCCCTGATCGGCATCGCCTTGGGTCACGTGTTCTACTACGCCGCGATGGCCCGAATGGGTGTCGCCGTGGCCTCCGCCGTTATCCAGTTGGCCCCGTTCATCGGCGGCGCAGCCTCGGTCTTGATCTACAAGGAGGCTCTCACCAGGGGCCAATGGACCAGCGGCTTGGTCCTCCTCGCCGGAGCCTGGCTCCTGTTGCGAGCCGAACAACGCCGACACAAGCCCTCGGCGAAGACCGACCCGTCGCCCCTGTTGGGGCGTCGGAGACATGAATAATGCACCCTTCGCCCAACAGGAGCGAGTGAGCAACAAGGCGACACCGGACAAAACGCCCGAATAGCCGCCGACATGGAATCGCTACTAGGAATTCCTCGAAGAATCGATTACCCTGCAATATCATGTCCGCCAAGCCGTTTGAACATCATGAAGCGAGCGGGCGACCGACTCGCCGAAACGCCAACCGTTATGAAGCCCGGCCATCGGGGGCCGGGTGTCGGATCCGCCAGGAGGAATCCGGCCCTACAACCCCAAGCCGAAGGAGGCCTATCATGTCCAAAATGCCCCTAGTGTTGATCTGCGCGGCTTGCCTGTGCATTACCGGCGCAGTCGCGGCCCAGGACGAAGGACCGCCAAGAAACGACCTCGGCAAGACGGCCGGTCTGGAATACCCTTCGTTCGCCGCGGAAGTCAGCGAGGTCTCTTCGCTTGGGGATCCTCCCGGCGGGCCTGGCGCGTGCGGCTTGGTCACCATCGCCCATGGCCCGATCAGCGGCATCGGCTGGGACCATCCTGGATTCAAGGGCAGCCAGCGGGTAATCCGCAACCAGGCGGCGTGGACCGCCTTCTGGTCGCAACACAGTTCCGCTGCCCCCATGCCTGTGCCCCCGCCGCATGTGAACTTCGCCCACTGGGTAGTCCTCGCGGCGGTGCAGGGCATCCAGACCTCTTCCGGCGGCGCGTCGATCGAAATCGCCGGTTTGCAACCCAGACCCGGCGGCGTCGCCGTGATGATCATCGACGACGACTCACCGGGCACAATGCCCACCTTGTCCAACCCGTTCCACATCGTCAAGGTCCGCCGCATGTGCGTGCCACCGTCCGCGAGCATCGCCTTCGATCTGCGAGCCCCGGCGCCGGCCCCCGAGCCGGGCGCGATCATCGGCCACGTCGCCGGCCTGACACCCGGCGGGCACTCGACTCCTCTGGCCGGCGCCATGGTGCGGCTGTTCAACAATTCGGGTCTGGTCCACGAAACACACACGAACAACGATGGCGACTACGTAATGGAAGACGTCCCGCCAGGCCATTACGGAATGAGGGCGATGGCCGAGGGCTACCGCCCGGGAGAAGCCAATGTTGTTGTAGAACCGAATCAGACGACGGAACAGAACTTCTTGCTGGAGCCACGGCCGGAATTGGGAGCCGTCGCCGGCTATGTCCGCGGCGCATCCGCCAACGGCACGCAGATCCCCCTGGCCGGAGCTCTTGTGCGATTGTTCGCCATGGGCGGAATGACGCACCAGACGCACACCAACCATGACGGCTTCTACGAAATCGGCGACGTCCCCCCAGGCGAGTACGGCATCAGGGCCCGGGCCGAGGGCTATCTTCCCGGAGAGGCGACGGTCCTCATCGAGCCCGGGCAGGTGGCGGAGCAAGACTTCCTGCTCGAACCCCAGCCCATGCCCGAGCACGGCACTGTCGCCGGGCACGTCTTCGGCCCGGCGAGTGGCGGGGTGCATGTGCCACTGGAAGACGCGACCGTGCGCCTGTTCGCCATGGGCGGCGTGCTCCGCGAAGTGCAAACCAATCATCAAGGCTTCTACGAAATGCTCGAGGTGCCGGTCGGCGAGCATGGCATGAGCGCCGTGGCCCAAGGCTACGCCCCGCAACAGGCCACCGTCGTAGTCGAGGCCGGCCAGCTCACGGAGCAGGACTTCGTGCTCGAGCCGCTCGGTGGAGGTGGGGATGGGACCATCATCGGTCATGTCTACGAAGCCACCCCCGCCGGTCCCGGCCAACCGTTGGTCGGCGCGGTGGTTCGCCTCACGGGCGGCGGGATGATCGTGCGCCAGGTCGAGACCAATCAACACGGCGAGTACATCATGGAAGACGTCCCCCCCGGTGAGTACGGCATGAGCGCCAGCGCCCCGGGGTACGCCCCGCAACAGGCCCCGGTCGTCGTGCATTCCGGCGAGACAGTCGTGCGGAACTTCCTGCTGGAGCCCCAGTCCCCGAACGGAGGCATGGTCGCCGGCCACGTTCGCGGCATTACGCCCAATGGCCCAGTGCCTCTCGGCGGGGCGGTCGTCCGCCTATTCGCGAACAACATGATGATCCGCACGGTCCACACGAACAACCAGGGCGAATACGTAATGGAGGACGTCCCCCCAGGCCCGTACATCGTCTGGGCCTCGCACTCCGACTACCAGCCGGCTCAGGAGAACATCGTAGTAGAGGCCGGCCAGACGACGGAGCAGAACTTCTTGCTTGAACCAACGCCGTAACCACCCGCCAGGCCGAGACACGAAGAAACGCCGATCACTCGCCGCCAAGCCGCCCGAGTGATCGGCGTCTTCGCATTGACCCCAAAGCCCCCAAGCCGCCAGCGGAGCCCGGCCCAACCCAAGAGCGCCCCGACCTTGGTCGGCGGAGACGCTCGTGCCACTGTCGGCTCGTCCTCCAGTGCGATTCTAGTGCATCACAACGCCCAAATATGCTGATCGGGGAGCATCGGCGTCCCGCCGGTGCGACCAGTCGCGTGAGCCCTCGTGCGGACCGATCCGACTGTCAACACAGTCCGCGAAGTCTGGTCCGCACAGCGGATCCTACAGGACTTGTTATTCTTTGCACTGGTACCTATCCGGTAGGGGATGGTTCTTTATGTCGTTGATTGCTTCGAGCAGCCGAATGGTTGCATCTCCATCAAGAGAATCACCCTCGTACCGTACTTCGTATAGCCCTTGGAGATTCGATGGCAAATCCACACCCTTTCGCACCAATAGGATGAAGCGGCGACCGTACAGAGCCATCGCCGCTCCTATTTCTATCAGGACGTTCGGGTTTATGACCGTACGCTCCTTTGCTTCTTTGTCTATAAGAGTCATCTCTGCATCGACGTGAATTATTGCCGCGCCGCAGCCTCGCATATCTTCCATTACTTTGTCTGGGACGGGTTTGGAAACCGATTGCTTGTCTACGGAAACAACAGGGACGAGTTCTCCGAATCCGAGCAGCTTCTTGATGGGATCGATGAAGGACTTGTTCTTGCCATGAGTAATGAAGACTCTGCGGCTTGCCTCGCTCGTAACGTGCTGCACGGGAGCGCTCACGGGCTGAGGCCTCTCGGTCTTGTCGTGCTCGGGATCCTCATCGAGAAGCTCCTCTTGGTTCTCCTCATCTCCGCCCGCCAGCCTTTCATCTGGACCAACGGCTGGCGTTCCACTGAGATCGACGTACTGCTTGTTCTTGATTTCTCTCAACAGCCCAACTGACTCTGCACTATCAAGGATGAGGGTATACACGGACTCCGCTCTCTCGGACGGCACGCCCATCTCTCCGAGAACATTCAGAGCGATGTCGTGCCTCGGTAGTTGAGAAGTATTGTACTTCCGCAAGAATTCCCCGACGATTCTCGGTTTCAGCACTGCCTCGCATCTCGCCCGTGGTCCATCACCGTCCTCAAGTGGCTTCAGAATCCGCTTTCCAAGAGGTTGCAGCGTGATTTCCTTGGCGTTGTAGCCTCCCTCTGTCAGGCCATAAGCGATTGCGGCACCGCACAATTGCCGAAATGAACGGGACGTCGGAGCGTAGTTCAATGCAGACGCAACTTGCAGGGGTGATGCCGGGCCGCTAGCAAAGTTGTCGACAAGAGCCCGAGGCACACGTAGGGCTTGTTCCAAAGCATAGCCCGGCACATCGCTCTGAGAGAGATAAGAGCGCTTGGGCTTCGGTGTGCTCGACTCCCTTGCGACCTCTTTCTTGCGTGTAGCCATCGAAGAACCTCCTGATGATGACGAATGTTCGAGATGCGCACGTACGCCAGTGGCGGCGAGCCCGCGGATGCACAGGAAATACGGGCGGGCCAACCGCCAGCAGCACCCGGCACCCAGCGTCCGCCCAGCATTATCGCCGTGATGAATTGGGTGTCAAGGAGTAGCGGACTCTGGGGGCACGGAAACGGGATTCCATACGGACAGGCCAGAAACGAGCCGCCAGTGGCACCCTACGCAGTGGCACCCTACGCGGTGGCCACCTCAGTCTCGGGGCTCGCGGGTTCCTTCGTACAGCTCGTACTTCAGCAGGCGGCAGTCGATTTTGGCGTTGAAGAACTCTAGGCGTCTGGCGGCTCGGAGGCCTACTTTTTTGGCTAGCTGCAGGTTGCCGGTGAAGATGTAGCCGGTCCAGCCGGGGCATTTCTGTTTGAAGAAGTCGCCCATGCGCTTGTAGGTGCGTTCCAACTCCACGGCCTCCCCGAGGCGCTCGCCGTACTCCGGGTTCATCAGGACTATGCCCTTTTCGGCCGGGAGGGGGGTATCGGCGAAGTCGCAAAGTTGGAAGTCTATCATCTGGAGCACGCCGGCGGTTTCGGCGTTTTTCTTGGCCGCCCAGATGGCCTTTTGGTCTATGTCGCTCGCGATGATGGGGGCGATGCGGGACTTGTTGCGGATTTTCTTGGCCTCGCGACGCAGTGCCTGCCAGGTGTCGTCGTCGAAGCCCTTTTGATGGATGAAGCCGAAGTTGCTCCGCAAGAGGCCGGGGGGGCGGCCGGTGGCTATTAGGGCGGCCTCGATGGCCAGGGTGCCGCTGCCGCACATCGGGTTTACCAGGGGGGCGCTGCCGTCGTAGCCGGTGGCCATGATCACGGCGGCGGCTAGCGTCTCCTGCATGGGGGCACGGTGCGGGATCTTGCGGTAGTTACGGTCGGCTAGTTTACGGCCTGAAGTGTTTATGAAGAGGTGGCACTGGTCGTGGGTCCAGTAGAGGTGGACGACGAAGCCGTCTCGGTTGGAGCCGGAGTCCGGGCGGCTGCCTACGACGGACGAGATGCGATCGACGATGGCGTCCTTGACCTTGAGGCTGGCGTAGCGCCAGTCGGTGATGGTGGGGGTGTTTACGCTGGAGACGATGCTCAGGTATTCGTCGGGGGTGATCAGGTCTTCCCAGGGCAGGGCGTTGGTCTGTTCGTAGAGCTCGTCGGGGCTCATGCAGATGAAGTCGGCTATGGGGTAGAGGATGTTGAAGGCGGTGCGGAGGTAGAGGTTCAGCCGCATCGCGTCGTGCATTGTCGCGGTTAGTTCTATGTGGGTGCGTTGGGAGGAGTCCACGGTGTGGCCGAGGGCTTCGACCTCCTCTTGCAGGTAGTCGGCGAGGCCGGGGGCACAGGTGATGCGGATTGTTGCTGGTTTTTGGAGGTCCATTTGGTGTCGGGCCTTTTGGTTGGCTTCGTCTTATTCACCGCTGAGATCGCTGAGATCGCAGAGAGAGGGGGGATGGGTTTTGAGTCCGCACAGTAAGCGGCGAGTACCCCACCCTTTCCTTCGGAAAGGATGGGGCGCCCGCTCTGTTCAAAAGCGCGATCCGAACAGAGCCGCGCCCGTAAGGAAGCGGTTGAGAAAACCGTTCGGCTTCATGTCTCGCTCGCAATCTTACGGATCACCTACGCTGCCCGGGCACCGGCACCTGAGCACCGCTCCACGATTGGAGGTTGCTTCCAGTTGCGGGCGCCGTTCTTAACCGACTCCCTCACGGTCGCGGCTCTGCTCGGAGCAGGCTCTGCTCGGAGCAGGCTCTGTTCAGAGGCGGGACTGTTGAGATATCACTTTGCGCTGCATGTCGGCGGTCGCCTCGCGGTCAGGCGAAGGCGGGGTTGTCGCGGATCATCTTCTCCACTGTTTCCGAACCTGGGCCGTCGAGTTCGTAGGATATTCGAATGGCCGGCTTGTTGATCTTGACGAGCTTCGCCAGGTCGATGGGGGTGCCGATCAGGACCGCGTCGCAGGGGGTGGCGTTGATCGTGGCCTCGAGGTCGGCGATTTGCCCATCGCTGTAGCCCATGGCGGGGAGGATGTCGGTTACGTGGTTGTATTTTTCGAAGACGCCCTTGATGGTGCCGACGGCGTGGGGGCGGGGGTCGACGATCGAGGCGGCTCCGAACATCTTGGCGGCGACGTGACCGGCTCCGAAGCGCATTTCGCCGTGTGTGAGTGTGGGGCCGTCCTCGACGACCAGGACGTTTTTGCCTTTGATCTTTGCGGAATCCTCGCAGATGATCGCCGAGTCGGCGCGGACGACCGCGGCCTTGGGATTGAGCCGTTTGGCGTTGGCTTCGATGGCGGCGATGTCGGCCTCTTCGGCGGTGTTTACCTTGTTGATGAGGATGACGTCGGCCATGAGGAAGTTGGCCTCGCCGGGGTAGTAGCGCGTTTCGTGGCCGGAGCGGTGGGGGTCGGCGACGGTGATCAGCAGGTCGGGGCGGAAGAACGACATGTCGTTATTTCCCCCGTCCCAGAGGACGACGTCGGCCTCTTTCTCGGCGGCGGCGAGAATTTGATGGTAGTCCACGCCGGCGAAGAGGAGGTTGCCGCTCGCGATATGCAGTTCGTATTCTTCTCGCTCCTCGATGGTACACTCGTGGCGGTCCATGTCGGCGAGTTCGGCGAATCTCTGGCATGCCTGCTTGACCAAATCGCCGTAGGGCATGGGGTGACGAACGACGGCGACCTTCTTGCCCATGGCCTTGAGGACCTCGGCGACTTTTCGCGTGGTCTGGCTCTTGCCGCAACCAGTACGGACGGCGCAGACGGCGATCACCGGCTTGTTCGAATGGAGCATCGAATGCTCGGCCCCGACGAGCTGGAAGTCCGCCCCGGCGGCGTTGACCCGCGCGGACTGGTGCATGACATACTCGTAGGGGACGTCGGAATAGCTGAACATTACCCGATCGACGTTGTGCTCGGCGATGAGGGCTTCGAGCTGGTCTTCGGCGTGGATGGGGATGCCCTCGGGGTAGAGCTCACCGGCGAGTCCGGCGGGATAGCTACGTCCGTCGATATCGGGAATCTGCGTCGCGGTGAAGGCCACGACCTGATAGCGGGGATCGTTGCGGTAGCAGCAGTTGAAATTATGGAAATCTCGGCCCGCGGCGCCCATGATTAGTACTTTGATTCGGGGCAGGTCACTCGGCATCATCTTCTCCTGTTGATCGCTCTCTTAGCGGGTGTTGAATCTCAGGCGTCGCGTTCGTGCTGTTGGTCTCGCTTCGAGGCGGTAATTTCGCGGTGTCCATCGGACGACCGACTGCCTGCTTGTTACGCAATAATAGGGGCCTGCCGACGGACTGGGCCGGCAAGCCATCTGCTTTTCCCTCCACTCGGAATGTCCAGGCCGCGTCGAGCGTCAAACCGGCTTCGCCGAAAGCAGGACTGGGCCGATTCGTTCCAGGGCCCAGTCGATGTCCGCCTGTTCGATGACCAGTGGCGGGGCGAAGCGGATGACGTCTTCGTGGGCGTCCTTGCAGAGGATGCCGTCGGCCTGGAACCGTTCGCAGAACCATCTGGCTTTCGGGTAATTCGCTTTGATCTCGACGCCGATCAAGAGGCCGCGGCCGCGGACTTCCTTGACGGCGGGGGCCTCCAGGGCCTCGAGCTTCGACCGGAAGTGCTTGCCGAGCTCCTTGGCCCGGGTCTCCAGGCCGTCGTTCTTGATCATGTCGATGGCGACACGGGCAACGGCGCAGGCCAACGGATTGCCGCCGAAGGTTGAGCCGTGGTCGCCGGGCTTGAAGACGTCCATGACCTCGCGATCGGCAACCAGAGCGGAAATGGGGAGTATGCCCCCGCCAAGGGCCTTGCCGAGGCACATCATGTCCGGCCTTGCGTCTTCACCATCGTACTGCCAGGCGAAGCGTTCGCCGGTGCGGCAAAGGCCGGTCTGGATTTCGTCGACGATCAAGAGAATGCCGTGCTTGGTGCAGATTTCCCGCACTTGCTTCAGGTAGCCCTCGGGCGGGATGAGGATACCGCTTTCGGCCTGGATGGGCTCGACCAGGAAGGCGGCCGTGTTCTTGTTGATCGCCTTCTCCAAGGCGGCCGCATCTCCGAACGGCACGAGCGGAAAGCCGGGGGTGAATGGCCCGAAGCCCTTGCGGTACTGCTCATCGGTGCTGAAGCTGATGACCGTCACGGTGCGGCCGTGGAAGTTGCCCTTCGCGCAGATGATCTCGGCCTTCTCGGCGTCAATTCCTTTTTTGGTATGTCCCCACTTCCTGGCGGCCTTGACGGCGGTCTCGACGGCCTCGGCGCCGCTGTTCATCGGAAGGACGGCTTGGTAGCCGGTCAGGTCGCAGAGTTCCTTGCAGAACGGACCGAGCTGGTCGTTGTGGAAGGCTCGCGAGGTGAGGGTAACCTTGTTGAGCTGCTTTGTCGCCGCGGCGATGAGTCGCTCGTGGGAGTAACCGAAGTTGAGGGCCGAGTACGCCGAGAGCATGTCGAGGTATTGGTTGCCTTCGACGTCGGTCACTCGGCACCCCTTGCCGGATTCGACGATCACCGGCAGAGGGTGGTAGTTGTGAGCGCTGTACTGCTCGACGATGTTCAGGTGTTCGGCCGTTTTTGATTCTTGCGTTGCGGCAGGCATCTTGTCGTGATCTCTCGCTATCCAGGGTCTGCTACCAGTTGCGGACTCCATTTCCGCATCAAAACCAACACATCTTACCGAGTGCGGGAAAGGGGGGCAACCTGGGAGCGTGGCGGGCTGGGGGGGCCAGATGATTGCGGATTGGGGATTGCGGATTGGCGGAGGGGGTCGCGATTACCGCGGTTCATCGGATGGAGGGGTCTGGTGCCGCGGCGGCTTCAAGCTGTCCCGGTGGCGAAGTACAGGAGGATGGACGTGCTGACGCTGAAGTCAGTGCCGCCAGGGGCGAGACGCCCGTGCCACTCATTGTGTGGGATTTGCGCGAAGGTCAGTAGTGTGCCGCCAATCCAGCCGCCAATTCTGGGGTGAAGATTCAATCATCCTGCATTCTGGAAGGCGGAGGACGGAGCGGCAAGATCGAGCCCAAGGCCTTGTTCACAAGCCGCTGCTATGTTTCGGACGGACCACGAATGGGGTGAACTACCGATTGAATCGCAATGTCTCCTGCGGTATAATCGCCCCAGCTCGTCCTTGGATAGGTATGTGTGGTTCGGAGAGAGTTCCCACTAGCACTTGGCTCGACGGAGACGTCATGTCGGCTACTTGTGCATCGTGTGGCAAAGAGCTGCCGTCCGGCTGCTCGGACCTGAGCCTCTGTCCCGACTGCAAGATGGCTCTGCAAGACAACAGCACGACGCGTTCGACGCAAGTTCAGTCCAACAACGCCACGCCCGTGCCGCAGTTGCCGGGATACCGCTTCATCCGTCTGCTGGGTTCCGGTGGCCAGGGGGACGTGTGGCAGGCAATCCGGCTGGAGGACAGCCGCAAGATTGCGGTGAAGCTGATTCGACCGGATCGACGTGGCGATCAGCATATCAAGGCCCGGTTCGAGCAGGAACGCCAAACCCTGGAGCTGCTGGACCACCCCAACATCGTGCGTGTGTACGAGCACGGAGAAATGCCGGACGGCGAGCTGTGGTATTCGATGGAGTATGTCGTCGGGCGCCCGCTAAACGAGCAAGTCCACCTGATGGACCAATCCGCTCTTGCCGGCGTCGAGAAAGTCGCGGCCGGAACTTTCCCACTTACGCCGGTGTTGGAACTTTTCGTGCAGGTCTGCGAGGCCGTTCAGGCCGCGCACCAGGTAGGTGTGATCCACCGGGATCTGAAGCCGGCCAACATCCTTGTTGATGACGACGGCATTCCCACGGTGCTCGACTTCGGCCTGGCCAAACCGCCCGAACCACAAAGCCCGGATGTGGTCACGCTGACCGGCGAGTTCCTCGGTTCTCCGGCATGGTTCTCCCCGGAACAGGTGGAGGGGCAACCGGGGCGGATCGACGTTCGCACCGATGTCTATTCTCTCGGAGTGGTGTTGTACAACCTCCTGACGGGCACTTTCCCTTACGACGTTCACAGGCCGATGGCCGAGATCTTCGACGCTATCCGCCACGCGGAGCCGGTTCCTCCCTCGACGGTGGTCACATGGCTGGACGACGAGTTGCAGACCATCATTCTCAAGGCGATCACCAAGCAGCGAGAGCGACGATACCAGTCGGTCGGCGAATTGCGAGAGGATATCCAGCGCTACCTTGACGGGCAGCCCGTACTGGCCAAGGGAGACAGTCGGGGCTACATCCTGAAGAAGCTCGTGCAACGTCACAAGGCCTTCGTCGCGGCGGCGGTCATTGTGGTCGTTCTCAGCGTTGGCTTCGGCATGGTGATGTCGGTGGTGACCGCGAAAGCCGTTGACGCGAAGCATGAGGCTATCACGGCCAATCAAGAGGCGGAAACCAGGAAGAAACAGGCGGAAGACGCCCAGCAAAAAGCCGAAGCATCGGACGCGGAGGCACGGCGGCTGCTGGCCGAATCGCATGAAGATGCCGCCCGATTGTCCGTTCAACGGGGCGACTGGAAAAGCGCACTACGGCACTACGACGCGGCAATCGAGGAGAATCACCCCAACGAGATCGCCTTGGAGCCTCTCCTCCCTTGTCCTCGCCAACCCCACGATCTTCAACCACCCAAGCCCCGGCCCGATTCTCACCAGATTTCGCGTGAGGTTCGGGGCCTTTTGGGGACTGTAGGAAGAGGGTGCCCGCGCCTGCGGCGATGGGCTGTTATTTGACCCGTCCGGCGGAGCAACCGGCGACGGGACGGCCAATCCCGTGGTAACGAGCAATGCAGGGCGGTCGGGTGGCCCGCGCGGCGGTTGGCCTAACGAGCTGGCATGATTCGAGATCGAAAAACAAGTGTGATGAATCGAAAGGAAAATGAGATGAAGCAGGCAGGAAAGAAAGTTCAATCGTCCTTGAACGGCTGCTGGCCAGTGTGCTGGCGTCCTTGGCGTGCCAGCTTGGCCACAGCGTTGGTTCTTGGGTTTGGTTCACTGCCGGCCCCGGCATGCGAATTCACAATCGAGACGGATAACGACGCGTACGTATTCAGCGGGTCGCCCAATACGACATTCAACGGATCGTCGCTGCTGGCGAAGATATCGGGGAACCCCAACTACACGCGGAAGATCTGGATCGGTTTTGATATTTCGCACACCGGTCTTTCCGATCCAGAAGCAGCGGCCATCGATGCAACTTTCGAGATTGCTTTCTGGAACAACCAAGGGTACATCTTCGATACAATCTACGAAGTCTACGGTCTCACCGACCAATCACTTGATGGGTGGAGCGAATCTTCGCTAACGTGGTACAATGCGCCGGGCAACATCCTCAGCCCCCACGGCAGCAATAACCTATTAGCAGATAAGACAACCCTGCTGGGCAGCTTTATGGTCCCCGGAACCACTGCTGAAGGCACGGTGTTCTCGGTGTCCAGCCAATCGCTCTTGGACTTCGTGAGCGCCGACAACAACGGCATCGTTACGCTGATCATCAGGAGGACTACAGTCAACTCCACTCCCTCGATTCTAGTAGGAAGTGAATGGTCGGCAGCGCCGGCCCCTACGCTGCGCATCCAGGTTGGCAGACGGACGTCAAGCGCGCAAGCAGCGCAGAGCATTCCGGTCATCGGCAGCATTGCACAACAGCTATCCGAGTTCAGCACTGCTTCACCTCCCCCGACCTCACCCGATTGGAGCCCACTTGGTGTGGACCAGCGTCACGCCGATCTCCACCAGCGTTCCGGCTTCATTTGCGACCCGGCGGCCATCGGCGACATCACGGAAACGCTCCAGAAAGTCCGCGAGATGGTCAATCCGCCGGGCTCCGTTGAAGAGGGTATCCTCGAGCACAATGATCGTATCCGGCTGTTTACCGAGCGCGAGCAGCAGCGCGTGGCGGCGGGGCCGTTGGGCGGCGTACCGGTCGATCTACTGGTTCCACAGGCTTTGGCCGACCCCACGAGGTACGACGAGTTCGCCGACCTGACGCCCGGTGTGGTTCCGGAAGGCACGATCGTCAGCAGCCATTTCCTGCACTTCGACACGGTGGGCAACCAGTGGTTCGAGTTGGGGGGCAGTGTCACGTTCGACTCGCCCATCATCGGCGTCATTCTCAGCGACGCCACTCTCGATGGATCGGAGAATCCAAACGGCAATGACTTTCGGCGTCCCGGCACGGACTACCCGACCGGTCTCGCCGACCGGCGCTGGGAAATGGGCGGGGAATTCGGCTACATCATCATCAGCAACAACCGCCGCACACTGTACGTGAATGCCGCGGTGGAGAACGTCGTCGACCAGATGCGGGTGCTGACGCTTCGCACTTCCGACGATCCTATGGCCGAGCCATTCGTCGACGCTCTCGACTACATCGACGACGCCGACGAGGTCACCGCGCTCGACAACTGCTCCAGCGCGTGGTACCGCTGGACGTTCGATCTTCCAGCGGACTTCGCGAACGCCAACTTGGCTGGCGAGGCCAACGTCGATGATTTCGCTGTTGCGTATCTCAACGGCCACCGCATTTCGCTCCAGATCACCATGGACGACGTGCTCAACATGCCGGTCGATCGCGAGGAGGCCGGGGTGGCGCTCTTGAGCTGGCCGACGCGGGACGCCTTCGGGGCGACCGACGACACACTATTCGTCGAGGGGGAAAACGAACTGGTCTTTGGTGTGCTCGGAGACGCCAGCGAAGTCGAGCCGACCGGCATGGAGTTCGCCGCGACGCTCTGCTATGACATCATCCATGATTCAGATGGAGACGGCTTCCGCGACGACGTGGACAACTGCCCAGGGGTGTTCAACCCTGATCAGGCCGATGCCGACCTCGACGGCTGGGGCGACGTCTGCGACAACTGCCCGAATGACATCAACGAAGACCAGGCCGACGCGGACCAAGACTTCGTCGGCGACGTCTGTGACAACTGCGCTCTCAACAACCCCGATCAGGAGGACTGCAACGGCAACGGCATCGGGGATCCGTGCGACATCGACAGCGGGGCCGCGCCGGATTGCAATCTCAACGGCGTGCCTGACTCCTGCGACATCGCCTCCGGCTACAGCCTGGACCTCAACGGCACGGGCATTCCCGATGAATGCGAAGATGACACCGACCTCGACGGCGTGGAAGACGCCATCGACAACTGCCCGCTCGTTCCCAACCCCGGGCAGGAAGATGTCGACCTCGACGGTGTCGGTGACGTGTGCGACAACTGCGTCGAATCCGCAAACGCCGATCAAGAGGATACGGACGGGGACGACGTCGGCGATGTCTGTGACAACTGCGTGTACGCCGCCAACTTCGATCAGGCGGACGGCGACGGCGACGGCGTCGGAGACGCGTGCGACTTCTGTCTCGATGAAGACGACGGCCCACCGCCAGGCGCATGCTCCAAGGAAGCCCCGGTTACGTTCAAGGGCACGATGAGCTATAAGACCGAAGCCCCCCCGAGCTTCATCCATCCGGTCGCGCTCGTCGCCAATGCCGCGCAGATGGTGATGACCCGCTGCGCCAAGCTGGAGATGCTGCACCTTTGTGCGGAGGCCGACGTCAGTGCGGGCAATCTCCATCTCAGCGGCGACCTATGCTTCGATGTCGTGGGGGCCTACGGGACATTGCTGGACGTCGCCAACAACGGGCTCGGCGGCAACCTGGTGAATCCCTCGATCGGCGGCTGCGGTCAGGTGATTTCACAGGATATCGCCCACATTGGCGGCGGCTTCAGTCTTTACGCCTTCGACATCGGCCCCGGCGGGCCGTGGATTTTGGAAGGCGAGGGGGAGATCGACTTCTGCGATTCGGTCCTGATCTACTCTCCCGTGGCGACGACGATCGAACTGCCGCTGCAGGTTTCGGCGAGCATCGTGGTGGCCGAGTCGCTTGGCGGTGTTCCGGAAACGCGGGCGTGGGGCAAGGTCTCCCTGACGGCCTCGCTGGACGGCGTCGTCGTCGGGCCGATGGAGACCGAAGTGGAGTCGCTCTCCGCCCTGCCGGAGATGGCCACCATCTCGGCGTCCGACGTTCTGCTGATCGAGGTGGCGGCGGGCGAGACCCGGGTCGAAATCGCCGCCACCGGGAAAGTGGAAGCCTCGGCCGCCGCCAAGAGCACGGGCTTCTACGGCATGATCGCCAGCTCTTCGACGGTGATCGTCAATCTGCCGAACTCGATTCACATTGGCGCCTTCACGGGCGTCGGCGGTTCACCGCTGCCCGAGGGAATCGTCATATCGAGTTGTACCTCAGAGTTGGTTTACGCCTCGACCCTCGAAGGCGATCTGAACTGCGATGGCGTGATGGACGAGGCCGACATCGAGGCCTTCGTCCTGGCCCTAGTCGATCCCACCGGCTACCTCGCGGCTTTCCCGAGTTGCGACCTGCTGCGCGCCGACATGAACGGCGATGGATCGGGCGACGGCCTCGATATCCAGCGGTTCGTCGAGGTTCTGCTGGCGCCGTAGGGCGCGGGGGCGGTGTTGCCGCGGTAGCCGCGGTAGGGTCCGCTGTGCGGACCAATTTGATTGCGAAGGCTTGTTGCAGACCTTGGTCCGCACAGCGGACCCTACGGAACCTGGTTGAACAGAGGAGAAGGACATGTTTGAACGACTCAACCCGGAGAATAGCGCCTGTCGGGGCAAGAATGCCAGTCCTTGGCTTGCCCTCAAAACTCGAATCCCACCACTGTCACGGACGCGTGTCTTGCAGGGGCGGCGTCAGAACAACTGGCATGCAGGACTATGCTTCATCGCCTTGTTGCTGGGGCCGGCCGCATTGAGTTCGCAAGGCAGCATTCAGATACTAGACTGCCGTGTTTCGAGCCGCCTCATCACTCCGAATCTGCCTTCAAGCGTAATCGACATTGTCTCTTCAAGCGGTGGGCTAATTCTCGGCGTCGTCAACACCTCTAGTGGCCCCTCAACGGACCCACTCGATCAGATCGTCTTCAGCGTGAATGCTGTCGATGGCACCGTCTCAGTCCTGGGCCGAATTGAGTTCATGAATCCGGAGTCCTCGGACTTGTATCGGATAGACGCGGGGCCGGGTGGCGCTTTTGGCTCGAAATTCTACATTACTGATTGGATAGCCAGCGGCTATGGTGGAGGGTTGGCACGGGCCGACCGTCTTAATGCCGACTTGTCTTCCCCCGAAGTAATCTATGCCGATAGCCCAGGCCTCCATACGCCCACATCGAATATTGAGTTCTCATCGGCAGGCGTCTTTGGCGAATTTGCATACTTGGGCGCCCAGGTGAGTGGCTATCCAGAGTATGCGAGCATCATGCGATTCAACAGCGTTGTTCCAAACACGCCTGCAGTATGGGCAACGGTCCCCACTGTCCGCGATTATCGAGGGTTTGCATTCGGCGTCGGCCAAGGATGGGGAACAGACCTATACGCCGCTTGTAGCACTGAGCTCAACGGTTTCGATGACGCACCGGGCCAGATTCGCATCTTCAACGCTGATGCCCAGGGTGAATTCGCCGGTAGCCAAGTGTTCATCAGCGAGGAATCTGATTCGCTGGAATTCGGGGTGAATATCCTCTTCGATAGGGTAGGGACGTTCGATCACGAACTCATCTACTTGCAGGCTGATGGCCTGCTCCTCCGTGTCGATACCCTGGCGGGAGTGACTCCGCTGGCTTCCGGAGTGAAGGCCGTGACGCAACTGGCTACAGGCGAACTCGTGGTCGTGGAAGGGCAGAGCATGTATACCATCGGGAGACCAGAGCCGACTTTCTCAAGCTCGGAGATGGCGGCCACGCAATTCGTACCTGGAGCCTTGCCTGACCAACTCACGGCCCTCAACACTAACCCACCGCCGCCCAACTCCCCCGACTGGAGCCCACTCGAACTGGACCAGCGCCACGCCGATCTCCACCAACGTTCGTCGTTCACCTGCGGCGTAAACAACCTGGGGGAAATCTTCGACTTTGGGCCGGCCGCAGTCGTCCTGCCGTCGCCGCCGGCGGATGTTCGCAACAACGGGCGAACGAGCAATACGGAGATCGCCGTGTTTGCCGAGCGGGTTGCCGAACACGTCAGCAACACGATCGAGGTCGACTTCGCCGAACCGGGCCTCTACAACATGAATAATCCACCGCCCTCGGCACAGCCCACGGTCTCCGAGGGCAGACTGCTGACCAGCCACCTGATCCACTTCGACACCGTCGACAGCGCCAGTGAGGAGTTGCAGGGCTGGGTGATATTCGACACCGAGGTCATCGGAGTCGCCTTCCTCGGCCAGACGCTAAACGACAGCGATGACGAACTCGGCGTCGTCGGCACACTGTACCCATCCGGCACGGCCCGCGCGTGGGAGATCGGCGGACCGGATGGCTGGATCGAACTTTCGTCCAACCGGCGCAGGCTGGACTTCCGGGCCCGAGTCCACACGGCCCTCGACCAGATCCGCGTGCTGACCGAAGCAGGTCCAGCCGACCCGTTGGACGAGCCTTTCGTCGATGCCTTCGACTACATAGACGGCGCCGACGAGGTCTCGCTGAGCAACTGCGAATCGGCGTGGTACCGATTTACCTTTGACCTGCCGGCGAACTTCGCTAATGCGTACCTGTCCGGCGTCGCGAATGTCGATCAATTCGGCGTTGCGTATCTCAACGGTTACCGGCTCACGGCGGAGATCCTGGCGAGCGACCCGGACAACCTCGGCATCGATCGCACCGACGCCGAAGGCCTGTCGCTGTTGAGCAGCCCGACCCGGGACTGGTTCAGCACCCCCTGCGGCGACGACAGCATGTTCCTGCCGATCGAAAACGAGCTGATCTTCGGCGTACTGCACACCGGCCCCTCGCCGACCGGCCTGGAGTTCGAGGCGACGGTTTCCTTTGATTACCTGCTGGGCGACATGAACTGCGACGGCCACGTGGACGGCCGCGACATCGCCCCGTTCACGCTGGCGATATTGGACGCCGCCGCGTATGAGGCAACCTACCCCGATTGCGGCATCGACTACGGCGATGTGAACCTCGACGGCAGCGTGGATGAACTCGACATCAGTGGCTTTGTGGCTTTACTGCTTGAGTAGCGCGACCTCGCGCCGACCGTGGCGCCGGCGCCAGAGCCGGTGGGGTCACAGGCAGGATGTCGATTCTGTCCGGGATCTTCTTCGCAGAATCCTGGACAGGATTATCATCGCGCCCGCAAGGACCCCAGCATGGGTGGTACAGGCGTCTCGCCCGTAAGAACCGCAGCGTAAGGGTAGTACGGGCGTCTCGCCCGTAAGAACCGCAGCGTAAGGGTAGTACGGGCGTCTCGCCCGTAAGAACCGCAGCGTAAGGGTAGTACGGGCGTCTCGCCTGCATGCCGACGGGCGAGACGCCCGTACCACCCAGAAGACGGGCGAGCCACCAATCTTGTTCGGGATTCTCTTCGCAGAATCCCGGACAGGATTGGTAGGATGCCTGTGCCACAGTCTGAATGCGTTGGCCATATACCAAGAAGGTAGGGGCTTCGACTTGCCACGGAAGACCGTGAAGAACCAGAATCATACCGGTGGTCGCCGATTGGCCGCGCGAAGCTGCCGGCGACTACAGCTCGTCGGCCAGATGCCGCCAAATCCGTTTTCCCTTGTCGCGCAAAGACCGTGGCAGCACGCGACTCGCAGGGCGCAGTATCGACTTGACGGCCCGCAGCCATTGCTTGGGGCGCGGTCGGCCGTTGCCGGAGTGGGCCGCGCCGCCGCCGGACCACACTCCGCGAAACCGGTCGAGGGCCGCAACTTGCGACGGATCACAGATCGCCAGCGTCCGCCTGATCAGGCATACCTGCTTCGCCCAATGGGCCTCCTCGAGCAGCACGCCGCGCCAGTGTTCGTCGGCGTTCTCTACGTGTGCTTCTACCTCCTTCAAGCGGACGAGATTGCGGAGATTGACGAAGAGCATCTCGGGATACAGGAATCCCTCCAGTTTCCAGTCTCCCGTATCGAGCAGCCGCAGCCGGGCACAGCCCGCGATTCTCCCCCCCTCTTCTTCCCAGGCCTCGCCCAGATACACGGCCTTGTCCGGCTCGCGGCGAAAGGCCCAGGCCAACGAGTGCAATGCCGTGGGCAGGAGCTTGTTGCTGGCGGCCAATAGCTCGCCGACCAGGTCCAGCTTTTCTTCCTCGGCGAACCGCCGCACGCACTGCCAGAGTCCCGCCTGACCGGAGTTCAGCGTTTCGTGAGGAATATCGGCGCGGCTCAAGAAGTCGCAGACCTGTTCGTCTTCCTCTCCGGCCCGAAAAACTACACGCATGACAACGTTGGAATAGCCTGTACGCCAGACCTCCCTGACCGCATCGAGAACCCCACACGCTCCTCGTGTCGCGGTGATCAAGACGCCGATCTTGGGGGCGTCGGCGGCGATTGTTCCACTCGAGAATGTGCGGTGACTGTGGAAGCGGGCCGGGGCCTCCTCCAGTATATCGAGCATTCGTCGCGCGGACCGATCCCATGAGAAGCGGCGAGCCGCGTCTTGGCCGCCGGCGACGAGCCTCGCTCGCAGTGCGTCGTCCCGCTGGATTTTCTCGAGCTGGTCGCGGAGTTGCTCGACTCGATCGGGTTTGAAGTACAGGGCATGGTCGCCGGCTACTTCCCTGATGGCCGGCAGATCCGAGCAGATCACTGGACAGCCACAGGCCATCGCCTCCACCGTGAGAATGCCGAATCCTTCGAACAGCGTCGGCAATACCACCGCCGTCGCATGGCGATAGAGGTAACGCAACTCGCTCACGTGGACTTCGTCGAACACATGGCAGACCTCCTGGAGGCCGCGCTCAGCGATTTGGCGGCGCAGGGGAAAGCCGCCCGGCAACTCGAAGCCCGTGAAAACAGCGGCCGGCGGAACCCGGCCCATCCGTTTCAGGCTTGCCAGCGCGTCGAGCAACAGGGCATGATTCTTGTGAAGGTAGCAGTTCGCCGGGTAGAAGAAGAACCTCTCCGGCAGCGGTTCCCGCCGCCAGACGCCCTCATCATGGTCTTCAGCGGCGACGAGAGCGGACTGTGGAGCGAGGCGAAGAACCTCGATTTTGTCGGGTTCGATCGCGAATTTCTCGATGATCGACTTCTTGCAAAACTCGGAAATAGTGACCAGGGTCGTCGCGGAGCGGCAGATTTCGGGATATATCTCCCGCCGGTCCCGCAGGTCCGACTCGCTGAAGTACTGGGGAAAATACTGTTCCTGGATGTCGTGCAGGATGGCAACGCTCGGGCGATCGTAAATCCTGGGCTGCAAGTTGTTCAGCGGCCCGAAGAGCAGATCGAAGTGGTCGCGGTGCTCGAAGATATCCTCTTCCCGGCCGACTTCGACTACACGGGCGCGTCTGTGGGTGGCATTGTCGTGGCGGAGATGAGGATGCAGGTGAGCGATGGTGTTGACGACACCGAGCCCAAGAGCGTGAGCGAAGATGACGTACTCGTTCTCTCGATCGATCGCCAGCAAGTGCTCGATCAGTTCTGTGAAGACGAAGCGAGCGCCTCCCCCATGCACTCGCAACGGAACCGCGTTCACTCCGATTCTCATCGCGTTTGAGCCGCTCCGATTGGGCGTTTCTGGGAACTTCTGACGGCGATTCTAGCGCCCGGGGCGATGCTGTCAAACCCACTTCGACGGTTCGTGAATGAGCTTCGAAACCAGGTTCTTGAAGGAGGGGTATCCCGTTAACTCCAGCGGCTACGGACGGTAGTGACGCGGGATAGTGTAAGGAAGACTGCCCGCATGCGCTGATCTAGTTGGAAAGACCGTCTTCGTCCAAAGAGGGGCGCCGTGAGTCTGGGTCGGCGTTGCGCCGGCCCGGAGGGTCGTGGGCCCACGTCGATTACGGATCAGAACATCTAGTCGGCGCCCGCCGGGCGCGGACGCCGCCGATGAGCCTTGGAGTCGTTGTTCCGTTTGGCCCTGTGCGACTCGCCATCAGGTCCTTTCTTCATCGATTGATCGTCGTCATCCCTGCGCCCGCTCGATTCATGCTTGGAGGGATGAGACTTCCCGTGCTTTCGGGCATGCTTGCGGGGGTGGCGTCCCTTGCGGTATTCCTTGTGGCGTTTCTTGCCATCATCCTCTTCTTCGATTGCCGCGGCCACGGTGACGGCCTTTACGTGATCGATTTCCATAATATCGGGCAGTAACTCACCTGTGGCGGGATCGATGGCCATGATCACGATCTGGCTAATGCCGACGTTGGAAACAACTCCGACAAACCCCTCGATCTCGTGACCATATCCCGTGGGAGGAATCTCGTTCTCCAGAATCACTTGCCAAACGCCGCCATCGGTCTCGGTCACTTCGAAGAGGTAGCCCGAGTCTTGCAGGCTACCGTCGTCGAAGATCCAGGCGCCGAATGCGAGGAGGTCATGAGTGGCCGGTGGCGTGAGGGTCAGACTGGTGGCGGCGACCATAGTCCGATTGTGGATTCTCCCCTCTACATCGAACTCGGCCGAACTGAATACGAACGCCTCGAACGGAGTACCGTCCGGAAAAGCGCTGGATAGTGCCAGTTGAACATCGCCGATGGGCAGGGCGGGGAGTTTGGTGAAATCAGGGCCCAGGAGGGGATCTTCGAAGTCCTGCTCCGCATAGTCTCCGACCGCCAGGCAGAAGTCGGCGTGTCCGGTATCATCCGCCGAGCCGTGACGTTCGAGGTAGAACACGACTTCGGCGGTAACCGGAACCGTGAAGAGTAACAGGAGGCCGATTGCGGTCGGCAAGCCGCGAATGGAATCTCTCACGCACATGCTCGTGCCCTCGTGCGGTGCCCAGGCGTGCCCCCACAGGGACGGTCGTTCGCCGCCCTCCTGTGGTCACTGATAACATACGATTCACCGGTCGGTGTGGCCAAGGAAGAGGGCGAATACACGCCGTTTCTCGTTTCCAGGGACCGAGAAGAGTCGCCATGCGAAGGGGCGTTCCATGCCGCCGCGGCCGGGGGAGACCGCCACACTGGCACGGTTGACACAGTCGTGACACACAGACGTTTGTTCAAGCACCTTTGGATGCGGTCAGTTAGGGCTGGACCCAGAACAACTTGTAATCTTTCTCGCTTCCTGGCCAATGTTCAAAGTAGGCAGACGTACATTGAGGATACTCTATTCTGGGGCCAGCCCTTGGCGATACAACGCCGCCTGCGCTCGCAGCTCTGGCCAGGGTGGCCCGACCCGGCGCTCACGAGATACCTGGTTGCGCCCCTCCAGGACTGCGGGACGGAACCTAACCCTGAAAGGGCGATACTGGGTAGCCAGGGGCGTAAGCCCCTGGAACAGAGGGGAGGAGGGAACGCCAAGCCCTGGAGGGGCGATACTGTGGTAGCCGGAATCGTCGGCCCCCGTATCGCGGTCGCCCAACGGAAGACTGCGAGAAGGGTGATACTCGATGATTTCGGCGGTGTGGTTGGGCCCGCGGCCGGCGGAGATTGG